>OFPB01000005.1_pt1 | contig 112166 bp, 101 predicted proteins | sample 1542511 | NCBI WGS metagenome assembly OFPB01 (sample SAMN05503970, study PRJEB24370) | sediment metagenome | isolation source: lake sediment | place: USA: Lake Hill lake, St. Paul Island, Alaska | collected 2013
CGAGATCTACACTCTTTCCCTACACGACGCTCTTCCGATCTGATCGACGCGCGCTGCTGTTGGCCGCCCGAGCGTTGGGTGTACACGGTGTGGCCGCACCCAGCGCCAACAAGTTCGGCCGCGTCAGCCCGACCACCGCCGCGCACGTGCAGGGCGAGTTTGGCGACAGTCTGCTGGTGCTCGATGGTGGCGCCTGCGCGGTCGGCATCGAGTCCACCATCATCGATTGCACCCGTGGCGCACCGGTGCTGCTGCGCCCCGGGGCCATCACGCGCGAGCAGGTGCAGGCCGCGTGCGGTTGCAAATTGGTGAGCAAGGACGAGCTGGCCGAGCCGGCACCGCGCGCGTCGGGCACGCTGGAGTCACACTACGCCCCCAACGCCAAAGTGCGGCTGATGGATGCCAAGGCGCTGCAACTCGCACTCGACTTATTGGGCAAGGACATCGATGGCGGTAGCGCCTCGATCGCCGTCTACGCCCGCGCCATCCTGAGCACGCCCGCACGCCAAGTGCTGTACCGGCGCATGCCCGACGATGCCGCCGCCACCGCACAGCAGCTCTTTGCCGTGCTGCGCGACTTCGACGCCCAAGGCGTCAAGCTGATCTGGGTCGAAAGCCCACCCGACACGCCCGAATGGGAAGGCGTGCGCGACCGCTTGCAGCGGGCCGCGGCTTAACGCTCTTTCACTCTTGTGGTGGATGGGCCGACCGAGTCTCGGTGAGCCCATCGATGGCGCGTTCCTGCGGCATTGAAGCATCGAAACATTTGTTTACAAATTTCCCCCGAATGGGGGAGCTGTGCTTCATGCTGGATGAGAGAAACTTCAAAGGCCCACAGGTGGGCGGGAGACGTCGCAAGACGATTTATTTCAAATTAATTTAGAGATAGAACGATGAAACTCAAAGCAATTTTTGCCATCGCCGCGGTATCCGCATCTTCAATGGCTTCCGCGCAATGGTATGGCGGCGTTTCTTTTGGGGCTGGCAATGCGAGCCTCAGTGCACGGGACGTGCCGGTGTCGGTAGCAACGGCAAATTCGATTGATAAAAATGAAAACAGCACGGGCTACAAAATCCAGCTGGGCTATCAGCTCAACTCGAATTTCGCCCTTGAAGGCGGCTATGTCGACCTTGGCAAGATGAGCATCACCAATAACGTCACGGCCCCCATAGTCGGCAGCCTGCGCGGCGACGTGAAGGCCGATGGCTGGAATGTGATGGCGGTTGGCATTCTGCCCATGAGCAATGATTTCTCATTGATTGGCAAGGTTGGTGCGTTGTTTTCGACCACCAAAGGTGACTACTCCACTACAGGGGCCGTAACATTGCCGGCCGGAGTACGGTCTTCTTACACAAAAGATGAAACGAACTTGGCCTATGGCGTCGGCCTGCAATACAACATCAACAAGTCGATCTCGGTACGTGGTGAGGTGGAGAGCTTTGTTGATCTGCGACCCGCTGATACGTCAAGCAAGCGCACCGTCAACCTTTACTCCATTGGCTTGATCTTTAAATTCTGATCAACGTTGATGGGTCAAAGACAGAAGGCCGGGTGACCCGGCCTTTTCCATTTTCGCCCATGAAGTTTGCAGCCGGCTAGGGTTGATCGGTGGTTCGGTCGGGGTCCCGAAACCGCAGCTTCATCAGCAGAATTCCCGCCGCCAGCGCCAAGGTGATGGTGTTGGCGACCACAATTGGCCAGGCGCCGATCAACAGACCATAGACCAGCCACAGCGCCACGCCGAGGGTGAAGGCGCAGTACATGCCGAGCGAGATGCCGCTGACGTCGCGGGTGGTAAAGGTCTGCCAGGCCTGCGGCACGAAGCTCAGGGTGGTCAGGCTGGCGGCGAAGTAGCCGACGAGGTTGATGAATTCCATGGTGGGTTTCACTGGTCTTTCACGGCCCATTCGATCAGCGCCTCGATCGCCGGGCGCGCGGCATTGGCGTTCGGGTGGTTGGCAATGGCCACCAGCACGTAGCGTTTGCCGCTCATGCCATGCACATAGCCGGCCACGCCGGCCACGTCGCGCAGGCTGCCGGTCTTGAGGTGGGCGCTGCCCTGGGCCCGGTTGCGCACGCGTTTGAGCGTGCCGTCCACGCCGGTGATCGGCAGCGACGAGGCCAGCTCGGGCATCAGCGGTGAGCGCCAGGCGTATTGCAGCAGTCGCGCCAGCGCGCGCGCCGAAATGCGTTCGCTGCGCGACAGGCCCGAGCCGTTGTCCAGCTGCGGCATGTCGTCCGCGCCAAAGCGCTCCTTCCACCAGTCCTGCACCACCTCGCGTGAGCCGGCCAGCGTGCCGACGCCTTTTTGTTGCAGGCTCAGGGTGAGAAAGAGCTGCTGCGCCATCACGTTGTTGCTGTATTTGTTGATGTCGCGGATCACTTCGGCCAGCGCGGGCGAGGCCAGCTCGAACGCTGGCGGCATGCCGGCCGGCACCTTGCCCTCGCGCACCGTGCCGCTTAACTGGCCGCCCATTTCGCGCCACATGCCTTCGATGGCGCGCACCGCGTAGCTCGCCGGCTCGGCATAGGCCAGTGGCCAGACCTTCTCGCCGCAGCTGGCCGGGTAGCGGCCGGCAAAGCGGATGCGGGTGGGCTCGCTCAGGTCGGCGCGCAGTGCGGCGCGGTAGTCGTTGCAGGGGCCTTCTGCCAGGGGTACGTGGGTCTGCAGCTGCACGCCGGCCAGCGGCGGGTCGAAGTTCACGTGGGCCGCATTGGAGGCGCGGTCGGGCACGAAAGTCATGACGACCGATTTGAAGTTCAGCAAGAGCGCATCGGGCGCGGCGTTGTAGGGGCGCAGGCGCTCGCCGTCGAACTCGCCCGGGTCGGGCGGCACGGTTTCAAAAGCGCTGCGGTCCAGCACGATATCCCCCGCGATGGTCTTGATGTCCAGACCCTGCACACGGCGCAGCAGCAGCCACAGGCGCTCCATCACCAGCTTGGGATCGCCCTGGCCCTTGATGTAGAGGTTGCCGTAGAGCGTGCCGTTGCGCGGCGTTCCTTCCACATAGACCGGTGTGGTCCAGGCGTAGGTCGGCCCCAGGGTATCGAGCGCGGCGAAGGTGGTCACCAGCTTCATGACCGAGGCCGGATTCATCGGCACCTGCGCGCGGTGGCTCAGGCGCGGCGCCGCCTTGCCTTCGGCGTCCACCACCAGCAGGCTGATGGCGTCCGGTGGCACCTTGGCGCGGGCCAGGGCGGCGTTGATGTCCGCTGGCAGTGCAGTCTGGGCCTGGGCGTGGCTCACGGCCAGCAGCAGGACGCTGACGAAACATCGGCCATAAATGTGGAAACGGGAAACAGACAAGCGAAAGGACGGCAATGCACGCATAGTGGAAACAGTCTACCGCTGTGTGCCCGGCAGCAAAACGCCCGGCCGCCGATAATTGAGCCCATGCATTTCCTCAAGGGCCTGTCCCCGCGCACTGTTGGCCTGGCCGCGGCCGTCATCACCGTCACCATCTGGACCGCCTTCATTGTCATTGCCCGGGCGTCGGCCAAGGGCTCGCTCACGCCGTTTGACATTGCGCTGGCCCGCATCACCGGCGCCAGCCTGGTGTTGCTGCCGCTGGGCGCCTGGCTGGTGCGGCGCGACCGCGCCATAGCGGGCCAGCCCGGTGCTGGGGCATCGTCTTTCTTTGGCCTGTCACCGCTGTCGCTGCGCGTGACGGCGCTGTGCGGCCTGTTTGGTGGCTTCGGCTATGCCGCGCTGGCCTACAGCGGCTTCTTTTATGCGCCGGCGGTCCATGCTTCGGTGTTGATGCCCGGCAGCCTGCCGCTGTGGACCACTTTGTTGGCGGCGCTGATCCTGCATGACAAGATCACGCCGGTACGTGCGCTGGGTCTGGCGTTCATCGTGACCGGTGACCTGCTGGTGGGCGGGGCTAGTCTGCTGCGTGCCTTCGAGGGCGGCGAAGTGTGGAAGGGTGATTTGCTGTTCATGGTGGCGGCGCTGTGCTGGTCGGCCTACAGCGTGCTGGCGCGGCGCCATGCGCTGGATGCCGTGCGCGCCACGGTGGCCATCACCGTGTTCGCTTTGATGAGCTATGTGCCGCTCTACAGCCTGCTGCTGGCATTCGGTGTGCTCAAGAGCCATGTGCTGAACGCGCCGGTGGGCGAGGTGCTGTTTCAGGTGCTGTTCCAGGGCGTGGGCTCGGTGGTGATCTCGGGCGTGACGTTTACCAAAATGATCCAGCACTTCGGCCCGGTGCGCTCCACCATGATCACGGCCCTGGTGCCCGGCTTGTCGGCACTGGGTGCTGTCATCTTCCTGAATGAGCCTTTGTACTGGAACCTCATGGCCGGCCTGTTGCTGGTGACCCTCGGCATTTTGTTCGGCGTGCGCAAGGCGGGGCCTGCTTTCAAGCCAGATGCTGCTGGCACCCGTTCGGCCAAGGCCTGATTTACGTTTAAAAAATCATGAAATTGCTCGCCTTCGACACCAGCACGGACCTCATCTCCATTGCCGTTACCCGTGAGGTTGACGGTGTGGTCCAGGTCTGGCAACACACCGGTGCCGGTGGCGCCCAAGCCTCCAGTGGCCTGATTCCGGCGATCGAGGGCCTGATGGCCGAAGCCGGCTTGCGCTACGAGGAGCTGGATGCCATCGCCTTCGGCCAAGGGCCGGGCTCGTTCACCGGCCTGCGTACCGCCTGCTCAGTGGCGCAGGGGCTGGCCTTTGGCGCCGGCATCCAGGTGCTGCCGGTCGACACCCTGCTGACTGTGGCTGAAGAGGCGCGTTCGCACAATGCGGCCGAGGCCGACGTCTGCCGCGTGCTGGCCCTGCTCGACGCGCGCATGGACGAGTTGTACGCCGCGCACTACGAATTTGCCGACGGTGTCTGGACGCAATGCGAGGACTACGAGTTGCTGCGGCCCGAAGCGTTGACCCTGCAAGGTAGCCAGGCGCTGGCTGGCAATGTGTTCACCGCCTATGGCGAACGGCTGCCGGTGGCGCCCGAGGTGCCGCGCTGGAGCGCCCTGCCGAGCGCCACGGCCATGCTGCGACTGGCGCCGGCACTGTTGGCTGCCGGCCACGCCGTGCCCCCGCAGCAGGCCCTGCCGCGCTACATTCGCGATAAAGTGGCCAAAACCACGCTGGAGCGTGCCGCCGAGAAGGCCGCCGCCTGACCCCTGCCATGAGCGCTGTTCTCAAATCTGTCGAAGCCCGTTTCGAGCCGCTGGTGAGTGAGCGGCTCGATGAGGTGCTGCGCGTGGAACAACGTGCCTATGCCCAGCCCTGGACGCGTGGCAACTTCTCGGATGCCATCAAGTCCGGCTATCAGAGCCAGTTGCTGATGGCCGACGACGAATTGCTGGGCTACTTCGTGGCCATGAAGGGCGTGGACGAGGTGCACCTGCTCAACATCACCGTGGCACCGGAATACCAACGCCAGGGCTGGGCGCGCGTCATGCTCGATGCGCTGGCCACCTGGGCGCGCGGACAGCGCGCCGAGTGGTTGTGGCTGGAAGTGCGCGCCGGTAACGCGCGCGCGATTTCGGTGTATGAAAGCCAGGGCTACCGCCGTGTCGGCGTGCGCCGGGCTTACTACCCTGCCGGTAATGGTCAGCGCGAGGATGGGCTGGTCATGAGCCTGCGTCTGTGAGCGATCAGTGACAATCCAGGGCCTATTCACACTAATTTCGCAAAATGCGTTGCAGAAGAAAAATGTCATGCGCCAGGCGCGAAATGCAGCCGGAGTCTTCCTCCGGCAAGGCTTCGCAACGCCGCGCATGGCCTTTTTGGCCGCAACCCGAAGGGAACGGGATGAAAACCGCGCCACTCGTTGTTGCACTCCTGGCCCAGGCCGCCAGCCTGGGCGTCGTCGCGCGCCTAGATTGGCGCGGTTTTCATCCCGTTCGCACTTGCGAAATTAGTGTGAATAGGCCCTTGCCATGAGTCTGGATCTGGATACGCGTCAACGCGCGATGTTGCAAGAAATGGGTGTGCGGGTCTGGGAACCCGAACACCCTGCGGGTGTTATGGACGAGGCCGCCCCCAGTCCCCTTCGAGGGGGGGAGGCCGTCGTGACGACGGCCCGCGTGGCGGTTTCTGAGCAAGCAGAAGTGGCAGCTCGTCCTGGGAGTACGCAGCCGCCAGTTCCTGCCGCAACGCCGAGCGTGGGTCAAGCCCTGCCGGCCGACATTGCCGCCATGGACTGGCCTGCGCTACAGCAGGCGGTAGCCAGCTGCCAGGCTTGCGATCTGTGCCAGAGCCGCAAGAACACCGTGTTCGGTATCGGTGACACACAGGCACGCTGGCTGGTGGTGGGCGAGGCGCCGGGCGAAAACGAGGATCTGCAGGGCGAGCCTTTTGTTGGCGCCGCTGGCCAGTTGCTTGACAACATGCTCAAGGCGCTGGGCCTCAACCGCACGGGCAGCGGCGAGCAGGGGGTGTATATCGCCAACGTGCTCAAATGCCGCCCGCCGGCCAACCGCAATCCGCAGCCGGCCGAAGTGCGGCAATGCGAGCCCTACCTGCGTCGCCAGGTGGAGTTGCTGCAGCCGCAAATCATTCTGGCGCTGGGGCGCTTTGCCGTGCAGTCGCTGCTGCAGGCCACCGTGCCCGATGTGGCCACCATTCCGCTGGGCAAGTTGCGCGGCCAGGTGCACAGCTACCAGGGCGTGCCCGTGGTGGTCAGCTACCACCCAGCCTATCTGCTGCGCACGCCGCAGGACAAGGCCAAGGCCTGGGCGGATCTGTGTCTGGCGCTGGATGTGATGCGCCGCGGCGCGGCGGCCCCGGCTGTGTAACACGGTCTGGCGCTGTAGAACAAAGCGCATTGCGCGCAACATCAGGAGTCAACCAGCATGCCATCGAAAGCCCTACGCTTCATCGCGATTTTTCTGACCAGCCTGGTACTGCTTGCCGCAGCCTGGTTCTGGTTGACGCTGCAATGGAGTTATTCGGAAGGCGAGCGCGCCGGCTATGTGCAAAAGCTGTCCAAAAAAGGCTGGCTGTGCAAGACCTGGGAAGGCGAGATCGCCATGGTGACGATGCCGGGTGCCATTCCCGAAAAATTCGAGTTCACCGTGCGCGACAACGCCATCGCCGAAAAAATCAATTTCCTGTCCGGCAAACGGGTGGTGCTCTATTACCGGCAGCACAAATTCATCCCGACCTCCTGCTTCGGCGAAACCGAATATTTCATCGAGGATGTCAGAGAGGTGGTGGATACGCCGGCCAGTCCGCTGGCGCCCAGCGTGTCCCAGGGGCAACTGCGGGAGCCGCGCTAAGCCGTCAGTTGCCGGGTAATTGAGTGCGGCCCGATCCGGCCTGTTTTTTGTCAACACAAAGAGGAGACAAGCATGATGCAAGGGTTCGCAATCAAGTGGAGCAGGGCGTTTGTTTCGGGGCTGCTGGCCCTCAGCTGCGGCGCCCTTTGGGCGGCCGATTACCCGGCGCCGAAGGAAGGCAACTGGGTCATCAAGAACTTCCGCTTCAACACCGGCGAGGTACTGCCGGAGCTCAAGCTCCACTACCTCACGGTCGGTGAGCCCACGGGCGAGCCGGTGCTGATCCTGCACGGCACGGGGGGCTCGGGCAAGGGCATGCTGAACCCCGGCTTTGCGGGGGAACTGTTCGGCCCGGGCCAGCCGCTCGATGCCGCGCGCCACTACATCATCCTGCCCGATGCGATTGGTGCCGGAGGCTCCTCCAAGCCTTCGGACGGGCTGCGCATGGCCTTTCCGAAATACAACTACGAGGACATGGTGCGCGCGCAGCATCAGCTGGTCAAGGAGCATCTGGGGGTGAAGCACCTCAAGCTGGTGCTGGGCAATTCCATGGGTGGCATGCACACTTGGCAGTGGGGCACGCTGTACCCGGATGACATGAGCTACCTGGTGCCCATGGCCTCCATGCCGACCGAAGTGGCGGGGCGCAACTGGATGACGCGCCGCATGCTGATGGATGTGATCAAGCTCGATCCCGAATGGAACCAGGGTAACTACACGCGCCAGCCGCGCAGCCTGCAGATCGCGCAGGTGTATTTCAGTCTGGCCACGCTGGGCGGCAACCAGGGCCTGCACCAGATTGCGCCGACGCGCGAGAAGGCCGACCAGTACACCAACGAACAACTCGCGAAACCGTCCAGCAGTGATGCCAACGACATCCTGTACCAGTTCGACGCCTCGCGCGACTACAACCCTTCGCCGAAGCTCGAAGCCATCCGCGCCCGCCTGCTGGCCATCAACGCCGCTGACGACGAGCGCAACCCACCCGAGCTCGGCATCATGGAGCGTGAGTTGAAGCGCGTGAAGAACGGCCAGCTCTACCTGATCCCCGCCAGCCCTGACACGCGCGGCCACGGCACCACCGGCCAGGCCAAGTGGTGGAAGCAGCAGCTGCAGACCTTTCTTGCGCAGGATGCTGTCCGCCGATAGTGCGCGCAAGCCCGAGGCGCTAACGGCCCGGCTGTTCCTCGCGCTCTGTCCTGGGGCCGATGTCCAGGAAGCACTGGGAGCGCATGCGGCTGCCTGGCAGTGGCCGGCCGATGCGGCGCGCTATGCGCCGGCCGATTGGCATGTGACGCTGCACTTCATCGGGGCCGTGCCGCGGCAGCGCCTGGATGAGTTGCGCGCTGCCCTTGCGGTGCCCATGACGCCGTTCGAATTGCGTATTGGCGTGCCTGAACTCTGGCCGCACGGCCTGGCGGTACTGTTGCCCGAGGCGGTGCCGGAGGACCTGCGGCAGTTGCATGAGCGGCTGGGCCAAGCCTTGCAGGGGCTGGGGCTGCGCACCGATACACGGCCCTACCGCCCGCACCTGACACTGGCCCGGCACGCGGTGCTGGCGCAGCCGCCCGCGCAGCGCCTGGTGTTTGACTGGCCGGTGCAGCGCTATGCGCTGATGGAGTCCACGGGACAAGCCGGGCAGCGTTATCGCGTGTTGCAGCATTACGGGCCGGCGCTGGCGCACAATTCACACCTCTGACCTTTCGCTTGCTTTCCCATGACCAAGTCTGTTGACAATGCCGCGTCCATTGAAATCTATGGCGAGCCAGGCCACCTGATCCGGCGCGCCCAGCAGATCGCGGTGTCTAAGTTCCACGAGGTGCATGGGCGGCATGTGACGCCGATCCAGTACGCCATCCTGCGCACGCTGTACGAGACGCCGGGCATCGACCAGGTGACGCTGGCGCAGATGATTGCGCTTGACACCTCGACCACGGCCGATATCGCCACCCGGCTGGAGACCAAGGGCTGGATCCTGCGCGAGGTGATGCCGCGGCGCCAACGGCGCCTGTCGCTCACGCCGGCCGGCGAGGAGGTGCTGCTCGAGCTCAAGCCGGGCATCGACATCCACTACAGCAGCATGATGAGCAGCCTGGAGCCAGCCGAGCAAAAGGAGTTCATGCGCCTGCTGCGCAAGTTTGTCCATCTGCACGACAGCCAGAGCAAGCCGGAAGGCCGCAAACCCAAGCTTGCGCGCAAGGCTTGAGACGGCCAATCCCGTCCGCTGGTCGGAAAATCGATTGATTTAAGGGTTAATACTTATTTCGGGGGCTTTTGTTGCCCAAAGTCATTCAGTACAATGAATGACATTCAGTATGCGGAATGACTGAATCCGACTATCTTTAACCGAGCGAGGTCCTCATCATGTTCCCGAAAAACACCTGGTACGTTGCCGCCACCCCCAATGAAATTGACGAGAAGCCGCTGGGGCGCACCATTGCCGGCGAAAAAATCGTGTTCTACCGCGGCGAGGAGAACAAGGTCGCCGCTGTTGAGGATTTCTGTCCGCACCGTGGCGCGCCGCTGTCGCTCGGTTACGTCTGCGAAGGCAAGCTGGTCTGCGGCTACCACGGCCTGGAGATGGGCTGCAACGGCAAGACCGTGAGCATGCCGGGCCAGCGCGTGGGTGGCTTCCCGGCCATCAAGAGCTATCCGGTCGTTGAGCGCTACGGCTTCATCTGGGTCTGGCCCGGTGATGCGGCCCAGGCCGACGAGCAGAAGATTCCCGTGCTGGAGTGGTACGACAACCCCGAGTGGGCCTACGGCGGCGGCCTGTACCACATCAACTGCGACTACCGCCTGATGATCGACAACCTGATGGACCTGACGCACGAGACCTATGTGCACTCCACCAGCATCGGTCAGAAGGAAATCGACGAGACGCCGTGCAAGACCACGGTCAACGGCGACGAGGTCGTCACGGCCCGCTATATGAGCGGTATCCTGCCGCCGCCGTTCTGGAAGGCCGCCCTGCGCAGCAACAACCTGCCCGACGACGTCACGGTGGACCGCTGGCAGATCTGCCGCTTCACGCCGCCGAGCAACGTCATCATCGAGGTGGGCGTGGCAATGGAAGGCAACGGCGGCTACGATGCGCCGAACGACAAGAAGGTCTACAGCAAGGTGATCGACTTCATCACGCCCGAGACCGAGACCTCGATCCACTATTTCTGGGGCATGGCACGCAAGTTCAACCCGAAAGACAAGGCGCTGACTGCCACCATCCGCGAAGGCCAGGGCAAGATCTTCGGCGAAGATCTGGAGATGCTGGAACAACAGCAGCAGAACTTGCTGAAATACCCGGATCGTGGCCTGTTGATGCTCAACATCGATGCCGGTGGCGTGCAGTCACGCAAAATCCTTGACCGCATCATGGCCGAGGAACAGGCCGCCGCAAAGACGAAGGCAGGGGCGTAAGGACAAGACATGAGCAGTAGTGCATCGACTTTATCGGTCCGCGTCGCGGCCAAGGCCACCGAGGCCCTGGACATCTGCACCTTCGAGTTGGTCGACGTGAACGGCGGGCCGCTGCCGGCCTTTTCTGCCGGTTCGCACGTGGACGTGCAGCTGCCAGGTGGCATCACGCGCCAGTACTCGTTGTGCAACGACCCGAAGGAAACCCACCGCTACCTGATCGGTGTCCTGCGTGACCCGGCCTCGCGCGGCGGTTCGCAGGCGATGCATGAACAGGTGGACGTGGGGCAGGTGCTGCAAATCAGCGCGCCGAAGAACCACTTCGGATTAGCGCACGACGCCCAGCGCAGCCTGCTGCTGGGCGGTGGCATCGGTATCACGCCCATTTTGTGCATGGCCGAGCGCCTGGCCAACACCGGCGCCGACTTCGCGCTGCACTACTGCACACGCTCGCCTGAGCGCACGGCGTTTCACGCACGTATTGCCCAGTCCAGTTTTGCCGACAAGGTGGCCTTTCATTTCGACGATGGCGCGCCTGCGCAGAAGCTCGATCTGGCGGCGCTGCTGGCCCAGCCGCAAGCGGGCTTGCATCTGTATGTCTGCGGCCCCAAAGGGTTCATGGACGCGGTGCTGAACACGGCGCGCGAGAAGGGCTGGCCCGAGGGCCAGTTGCACTACGAGTTCTTTGGCGCCGAAGTGGCCAAGTCCGACAGTGACGCGGGTTTTGAGATCAAACTGGCCAGTTCCGGTCGCATCATCATGGTGCCCAAGGACAAGACAGTGACCAAGGCCTTGTCGGAAGCCGGGGTTGAAATCCTGATGTCCTGCGAGCAGGGCGTGTGCGGCACCTGCCTGACGCGTGTGCTCGAAGGCGTGCCGGACCACAAGGACAGCTACCTCACGCCCGAGGAGCAGGCCGCGAACGACCAGTTCCTGCCTTGCTGCTCGCGTGCCAAGACACCGCAACTGGTGCTCGATCTGTAGCCAGCTTCATCGCGGCGGGTTGCGGCGGGTTCGGAGATGACTGGTGCTATGGTGGAGACCAAAGCATCATGAAGAAACCCATGAAACCACATGACTTCGGTCCAACCCGCCGCCAATGGCTGGCCGCAGCGTTTGCCGCATGGGCGGCCTCACCTGACACGGGGCTGGCGCAGGGCGTCTGGCCGTCCAAACCCTTGCGTCTGGTGGTGCCGTTCGCCCCTGGCGGAAGTTCGGAAATCGTGGCCCGCGCCGTGGCGGCGGAGATGGGCAAAACCATCGGCCAGAGCGTGTTCGTGGAGAACAAGCCCGGTGCCGCCGGCAACATCGCCATGCAGGAGGTAGCTCACGCTACTGACGAGCACACCCTGATCCTCGGGCACATTGGTACGCTGGCCGTCAACCCCTACATCTTTCCCCGCCTGCCCTATGACGCCAAGCGCGACTTTGTGCCGGTGACGCTGCTGTCCAAAGTGCCCAGCCTGTATGTGGTGCACCCCGACCTGCCGGTGAAGAACCTGCGCGACTACGTGGCCTATGCCAAGGCCCGGCCGGGCCAGCTCAACTACGGCTCGGCCGGCAACGGCAGCGCGGGCCACCTGGCGTTTGAATATCTGAAGATGGCGAGCGACACCTTTGCCGTGCATGTGCCGTATCGCGGCACCGGCCCGATGCTGACCGACCTGATGGCCGGGCGTTTGCAGGCGGCGGCCGTGGGCGCCCCCGCCTTGTTGCCGTTCATCAAGGCCGGCCGGTTGCGCTGCATTGCCACCGGCAGCACGCAGCGTCTGCCGCAGTTGCCGGAGGTGGCCACCGTGGCCGAACAGGGCTACAAGGGCTTCGAGATGACGCAGTGGTACGGCCTGCTGGCGCCGGCGCGCTGGCCTCGGGCGAATGTCGACAAGTTGGAGGCAGAAGCGGTGCGGGCCGCACGCAGCGTTCTGGTCCGGGACAAGCTGGCCGCCGATACGGCCTTGTCGATTGGCAGTACGGCCGCGGAGTTCGGCGCCTTCATCAAGGCCGAGCAGGCGCGCTGGCAGCCGGTGATTGAACGGGCGCATATTCAGCCGGAAGGCGTTTGAGTTTGCGCTTGCGTGGGGCGAGGTGCGGGCCGCTTGGCAGCGTGGCCGGCAAGACCTGCAGCTCGATCTGGTCCAGACGGACGAAAACAAAACCCTGGCTCAGCAGATGCTTCAAGCCCACCGCCAGGCCTTCGGCTGAATCGGAGGCCGGCTTGTTCATGTGGGCAATGATCACGTCGCCCGACTGGACATGCGTGAGCCGCTCGATGATGGCGCCCTTGCGCAGGGTGGCGCCCGCATCGGCGTTGACGGAAAAACCGGCGATCTTGTAGCCCATGCGGCCGATTTCATCGACGGCCTGCGTGTCGTAGAGGGCGGTGGCACCGCGGTACCAGTGCGGCGCCACGCCGATGGCGGCTTCAATGGCGCGCGCCCCTTCGCTCACCTCGCGCTGCAGGTGCACCACATCGGGTTGCGCCGGAATGCCATACACCTTGCGTCCGGCGCCAATCACGGCCGGGATGTGGTTTTCGCCATGGTCTTCGACGTCGAACAGGTCCAGGTGGGCCTTGATGATGGCCACGCCGCGTGGGTTGCGGTCCAGCCACTTCTTGGTGGCAAACAGGGTGGCGGGAATGCGGTTACGGATCAGGAACTGGATCAGCTCCTGGTCGAACTGGCCGGTGCAGGCATCCAGCGTCAAGGCGATCTGCCGTTGCGATGGTGTGGTGGTCAACAGCCGGTCATGGATTTCGATCGTGGGTGATGGGGGGCGGGCTTGCAGCGGCATGGCAAGCAGGCACAGGAGGAGTGATACGGCAGTGGTGAACAGCGGGGCGCGTGACATTGAAAAAACGATAAGCTCGATTTGGTACACAGGGGCAGACAGAGGAAGAAGAGGGAGGAACACCCGTCCGACAAATCGTCGCGACGGATGCCCTAGTCAAGGGTGCGGCCCGTTCTAACGCGTCTTGGCGGGCAGCAGCACCGAGCCGATGGCCAACATCATCAGCACCACGGCCGCCCAGTCCTGCCAGTGCAGCACCTCGCCGAGCCAGAACGCGCCGCTGAAGACGCCGATCACCGGGATCAGCATCACGCTCAGGGTCGAGGCGACGGGCGTCAGGTTGCGCGCCAGTGACAGCCACAAGGTCTGGACCAGGCCAAAGATCAGCACGGCATTGAAGGCAATGGCGCTCCAGGTGGCCGGCGAGGGTGCTTTCCATTGCGGGCGTTCGAAAACCACGGACAGCACCGTCATGAAGATGGTCGTCAGTACGGTCATCCAGAAGGTGAGGGTGAGTGTCGGCACGGTCAGCTTGCTGCGGCGCATCAGCTGGATGCCCACGGCCCAGGCCAGGGCCGAGATCAAGGCGTACAGCACGCCCAAGGGGCGACCGGAGAGGTTGCTGATTTCATGCCATAGCAACAGCAGCACCCCCAGCGCGGCTGCGGCCACGCCGCCCCAGGCGCGCAGCGTGAGCCGGTGGCCAAAGTACAGTGCGCCCAGCAGCGCCGAAAAAATCGGCATGCTGTAGCCGAGGATGGCGGCGCGCCCGCTGGTCAGGGACTTGACGGCGATGATCATGAGCGCATGCCAGATCATCATGTTGAACAAGGTCAGCCAGAACAACTCGCGCCAGTGCACGCGCGCAAGGCGAAACGGCGCCTTCATGACCAGGAGCCCCAGCGCCAGGAACGGCAGGCCCAGCCACATGGAGATGACACGAAAAGTGAGCGGCGGGTAATCGGTGACGCCCATTTTCATGATGGGCCAGTTGATGCCCCAGACCAGGGTAATACAGACAAGGGCAATGAGTTGCTGGCGCGAAAGTGAGTGCATGGGCTGAATTGTCTGTGTTTCTTACAATAGCGGCATGACATTCCTCGACATGCTGCGCGCCGCCGAGCGCCAAAACGGCTCCATGCTGTGCGTGGGGCTGGACCCCGAACCCGCCAAATTTCCCGCCGGTCTTAAGGGTGACGCCAGCAAGATCTACGACTTCTGCGCATCCATCGTCGATGCCACGGCCGATCTGGTCATCGCCTTCAAGCCGCAGATCGCCTACTTCGCCGCCCACCGCGCCGAGGACCAGCTGGAAAAGCTGATGGCCCACATGCGTCGCGCCGCGCCCCAGGTGCCGATCATCCTGGACGCCAAGCGCGGTGACATTGGCAGCACGGCCGAGCAGTACGCCAAGGAGGCTTTTGAGCGCTATGGCGCCGATGCCGTGACGCTGTCGCCCTTCATGGGCTTCGACTCGGTTCAGCCCTACCTCAAGTACCCCGGCAAGGGCGCCTTCCTGTTGTGCCGCACCTCCAACCCCGGTGGCGACGACCTGCAGGCGCAGCGCCTGGCCAGCGTGCCGGGTGAGCCGCTGGTCTATGAACACATCGCCAAACTGGCGCAGGGGCCATGGAACCTCAATGGCCAGCTCGGCCTGGTGGTTGGTGCCACCTATCCGGCCGAGATCGAACGCGTGCGCGCCGTCGCCCCCACCGTGCCGCTGCTGATTCCCGGCGTCGGGGCCCAGGGCGGCGACGCGGTGGCCACGGTGAAGGCCGGCTGGCGCGGTCACGGCGGCGAAACGACCGCGCCTATCGTGGTCAATTCCTCGCGCGCCGTGCTCTACGCGTCCTCGGGTGAGGACTTTGCCGCCGCGGCGCGGCGTGAAGCGCTCAAGACGCGCGCCGTGCTGGAAGCGGCGAAAGCTTGATGGGGCGGTTGCCGCCCCCAGGTTGTGAGTCCAAAGGGTTGAGCCTATGATGGGCCAGGGTTGCTGGGCCGGTTGGCGCGCCAGCGACGGAACTTCCCGAAGGAGCTTCGTATGTCATCTCTTGGTCTTACATCCCGGCGCGTGCTGGTTCTGCTCGGCGTCATCCTGTTGACCGGGACCTCAGCCATGGCTGAAAAACCGGAGTGGAAACAGGACAACGGGCCTGACAGGAAACGGCAATCGAGCGAGGGCCGGCACGAAGACGCTGGCAGGCGCCAACGTGAAGAGGTCCGTCCTGGCGGATATTTCCGCGACGAGCATCGGGTCGTGGTCCGCGACTACTATGGCCGCGAGTACGACGGCGCCAAACGCTGCCCGCCGGGCTTGGCCAAGAAGAACAATGGCTGTCAGCCCCCCGGGCAGGCGAGAAAATGGGCCGTCGGGCGGCCGCTGCCTGGCGATGTGATCTATTACCCGGTGCCTCCGGCGGTGCTGGTGCAGCTTGGATCCCCGCCATCCGGACACAAGTTTGTCCGCGTAGCCGGTGATATCTTGCTGATTGCCGTGGGGACCGGCATGGTGATCGATGCGATCCAGGACCTCGGCCGCTGAGTCTAATCAGCCATCGGTTCGATGGCTGATGGTGCAGTTTTGACAGCGGCTAACGCTCAAGTTTGACCAAAATTCGGTCGCCGAACATGACGCTGGCCAGCGCCAGCGCCACCAGTGCAATACCGGCCCCCTGCCAGGGCGTGATGCTTTCGCCCAAGGCCAGCATGCCGGCACTCAAGCCCACCACCGGCACGCCCAGGCTGAAGGGCGCCACGCGGTTGGCCGGGTGGCGCTTGAGCAGGCCGGTCCACATGGCATAGGCCCAGATGGTGGCAATCCAGCCGAGGTAGGCCACCGCCAGCCAGGAGGTCCAGGGCACGCTGAGCCACTTGACGCTGCTGCTCCAGCTCAGTGCGGGGGCCGTGGCGGCCGGGTCGAACAGCCAGCTCAACAGCAGGAAGGGCAGCACCGGCACCAGGCTGCTCCACACCAGGAACTGTAGCGGTTCGTAGTGCGGGCTGGCCTGCTGCGCCTTGCGCGCCACGATATTGGAGCCGGCCCACATGGCCGCGGCGCACAGGTTGAGCAGGAAGCCGGCCAGCGTGGTGGCGCCCGCTATTCCGGTGACGAAGTTCATGCCGAAGCAGGCCAATCCCAGGGCGGCAAAAGTCAGGCCACCGATCAGCGGACGGCTCAGGCGCTCATGCAGCAGGAAGAAGCTGAATAGCGCGGTGAAGAACACATGGGTCTGCATCAGCACCGAAGCCAGTGCGGCTGTCATGCCGACCTTGAGCGCCAGGAACAAAAAGCCGAACTGGCCGACACCCTGGAACAGGCCGTACAGCAGCACCCATTTCCAGTGCAGTTGTGGTGCCCGGATGAAAAACACCAGCGGCAAGACGGCCACCACATAGCGTGCCGCCCCGAGCTGGAAGGGCGAGAAATCGTGCAACGCGAACTTCATGGCGACGAAGTTCAAACCCCAGATCACGATCACGCCGAGGGCGGCGGCCAGGTCACGTGCGGAAAGCTGGGGCGTCGGCATCGGACGTCACAACAAGGGCTTGAGATAGCGCCCGGTGTGACTGGCCGGATTGGCGGCAATATCCTCCGGCGTGCCGACACCGACCACGGTGCCGCCGCCGGCGCCGCCTTCCGGTCCCATGTCGATCAGCCAGTCGGCGGTCTTGATCACGTCCAGGTTGTGCTCGATCACCACAATGGTGTTGCCGGCATCGCGCAGCTGGTGCAAGACTTTGAGCAGCAGATCGATGTCGGCGAAGTGCAGGCCGGTGGTCGGTTCGTCCAGGATGTAGAGCGTGCGGCCGGTGTCGCGCTTGGACAATTCGAGTGCCAGCTTGACGCGCTGCGCCTCGCCCCCGGAGAGCGTGGTGGCCGACTGGCCGATCTTGACGTAGGACAGACCGACATCGAGCAGGGTCTGCAGCTTGCGCGCAATCGTCGGCACCGCCTTGAGGAACTCGAAGGCCGCCTCCACCGTGAGGTCGAGGATCTGCGCGATGTTCTTGCCCTTGTAGAGCACTTCCAGCGTCTCGCGGTTGTAGCGCTTGCCGTGGCAGACGTCGCAGGGCACGTAGACATCGGGCAGAAAGTGCATCTCCACCTTGACCATGCCGTCACCCTGGCAGGCTTCGCAGCGGCCGCCGGCCACGTTGAAACTGAAGCGCCCCGGGCCGTAGCCGCGTTCGCGCGCCATGGACATCTCGGCCATCAGCTCGCGAATGGCGGTGAACAGGCCGGTGTAGGTGGCCGGGTTGGAACGCGGCGTGCGGCCAATCGGCGACTGGTCAACGTTGATGACCTTGTCGAAATGCTCGATGCCTTCAATCGCCTCGCAGGGCGCGGGCTCATCATGCGAGCGGTAGAGCTGGCGCGCCACCGCCTTGTACAGCGTGTCGTTGACCAGGGTCGATTTGCCCGAGCCCGAGACACCGGTGACGCAGGTGAACAGACCGACGGGGAAGTCCACGCTCACGCCCTTGAGGTTGTGGCCCGTGGCATGAACGATCTGCAGCACTTGCGGGTCGGCCTGGTTCTTGATCGAATGGCGTTGGGCCGGCACCGCGATTTTCAGTGTGTGCGCCAGATAGCGGCCGGTCAGCGAATCGGGGTTGGCCTTGACCTGTTCGTAGGTACCTTGCGCCACCACGCGCCCGCCGTGCACACCAGCGCCCGGTCCCATGTCGATCACATGGTCGGCCGCGCGCATCATGTCTTCGTCGTGCTCGACCACCAGCACGCTGTTGCCGATGTCGCGCAGGTGCTGCAGGGTGCCGATCAGGCGGTCGTTGTCGCGCTGGTGCAGGCCGATGCTGGGCTCGTCCAGCACGTACATCACGCCGGTCAGGCCCGAGCCGATCTGCGAGGCCAGGCGGATGCGTTGTGCTTCGCCACCCGACAGCGTCTCGGCGCTGCGGTCCAGGCTCAGGTAGTTCAGGCCGACATCATTGAGGAACTTGAGGCGCAGGCGAATTTCGCGCACCACCTTGTCGGCGATCTCGGCCTTGGCGCCGCTCAAGCGCAGGGTGTCGAAGTACTCGAAGGACTCGCGCAAGGTGAGGTGGCTCACTTCAAAGATGGCGCGGGCCTGAACGCCCTCGCCCACCCGCACGTGGCGGGCGTCGGTGCGCAAGCGGGTGCCGGCACAGGCCGGGCAGGCCTGGGTGCCGCGCATGCGCGCCAGGTCCTCGCGCACCAGCGCCGAATCGGTCTCGCGGTAGCGCCGCTGCATGTTGGGGATGATGCCCTCGAAGATGTGCTTCTTGCTGACCTTCTTGCCTTGCGCGGTACCGGAGTCCATCACGTAGCTGAACTTGATCTCTTCCTCGCCCGAGCCGTGCAGGATTACTTGCTGCACGTGGGGCGGCAGTGACTCGAAGGGTTCATCGATGTCGAACTTGTAATGCTTGGCCAGGCTCTCCAGCATGGCGAAGTAGTAGGCATTGCGCCGGTCCCAACCCTTGATGGCGCCACTGGCCAAGCTTAACGACGGGAAAGCCACCACGCGTGCTGGGTCGAAGAACTCCTGCTGGCCAATGCCGTCGCAACTGGGACAGGCCCCCTGCGGCGAATTGAAGGAGAACAGGCGCGGCTCCAGCTCGCTGATCGAATAGTGGCACACCGGGCAGGCGAACTTGGCATTGAACAGGTGCTCGCTGTTCGTGTCGGTATCCATCTCGAGCGCAATCGCACGGCCATCGGCCAGGCGCATGGCGGCCTCGAAGCTCTCGGCCAGACGCTGGCGCAAGGCGGCGCTGTCGGGGTCGGCGGCGTCGCGCACCTTGACGCGGTCGATCACCACATCGATGTTGTGCTTCTCGGTTTTCTTCAGCTTGGGCAGTTCATCAAAGCCGAAGGTGGCGCCATTGACACGAAAGCGCACATAGCCCTGCGACTGCATGTCGGCAAACACGTCCAGGAACTCGCCTTTTTTCTCGCGCGCCAGCGGCGCCAGGATCATGAGCCGGGTCTCGGCCGGCAGGGCCAGCACGGCGTCCACCATCTGACTCACGGTCTGGGCCTGCAGTGGCAAGTCGTGCTCAGGGCAGTAGGGCGTGCCGGCGCGGGCGAACAGCAGGCGCAGGTAGTCGTGGATTTCCGTCACGGTGCCGACCGTGGAGCGCGGGTTGTGGCTGGTGGCTTTTTGCTCGATCGAGATCGCCGGGCTCAGGCCTTCGATCAGGTCCACATCGGGCTTGTCCATCAGCTGCAGGAACTGCCGCGCATAGGTGGACAGGCTCTCCACGTAACGGCGTTGCCCTTCCGCGTACAGGGTGTCAAACGCTAGGCTCGATTTGCCCGAGCCGGAGAGGCCGGTGATCACCACCAGCTGGTTGCGCGGGATGTCGAGGTCGACGTTCTTGAGGTTGTGCGTGCGGGCACCACGGATGCTGATGTTTTGCTGCTGCAAGGCGGCGGCAAGGTATCGGCCTTCGGGGGCGGGCGCGGGCGGGAGGCCGTCAGGGGTGGAATTCAAAGTGGCGTATCTTCAACAAAACTCACCATGATAGTGAAAGAATGGACTTTCAGCATGCCCGCCGGCTGATTGCGTCCGAATCAGGGACAATTGGCGGTTTTGTTGGGGCCGCTGTCTGCGGCTTGATCTGTGTCGGATTCTTCTGTGCTTACCCCTTCTTCCGCCAGCCATGCGGTCAGCCCGCCCGGCACCATGACGCCGGTGGAGCGACGCGCCAGCCTGTCGCTGGCCAGCATTTTTGCCTTGCGCATGCTGGGTCTGTTCCTGGTACTGCCGGTGTTTGCGCTGGAGGCGGCCAGGTACCCGGGCGGTGACGATCCGGCCCTGGTTGGCCTGGCCATGGGTATTTACGGCCTGACGCAAGGGCTGTTGCAGATCCCGTTTGGTCTGGCGTCGGACCGGCTGGGGCGCAAGCGCGTCATCGTGGCCGGCCTGCTGCTGTTTGCTGCCGGCAGCTTTGTGGCGGCCGGGGCTGACAGCCTGATGGGGCTGCTCATCGGCCGCTGCCTGCAGGGCTCGGGGGCGATTTCGGCCGCCGTCACGGCCTTGCTGGCCGACCAGACGCGCGACGAGGTGCGTACCAAGGCCATGGCCCTGGTGGGGGCCAGCATCGGTCTCATGTTCGCCCTCTCTTTGTTGCTGGCGCCTTTGCTGGTGGCCCACATCGGCCTGGGCGGCCTGTTTGGCCTGACGGGCACGCTGGCGCTGGCCGGCGTGGCGGTGGTGATCTGGCTGGTGCCGCGCGAGCCGCACAAGCACAAGGACATGCCGCGCGGCCGCCTGTCCGAGGTGCTGACCCACGCCGCCTTGCTGCGGCTGAACTTTGGCGTGTTCGTGCTGCACGCGGTGCAACTGGCCATGTGGGTGGCGATTCCGGCCCTGCTGGTGCAGGCCGGCCTGCCCAAGGCCGAGCACTGGTGGGTCTATCTGCCGGCGGTGCTGGCCTCCTTCTTTGTCATGGCCGCCACCCTGTTCCCGCTGGAAAAGCGCGGCTACCTGCGCGCCGTGTTCCTGGCCGCCATTGGCCTGATCGCGCTGGTGCAGCTCGGCCTGCTTTGGAGTGCCGGCTCGCCGAGCATCGGTCTGCTGGCTTTCCTGCTGTTCGTGTTTTTCTGCGGTTTCAACGTGCTCGAAGCGAGTCAGCCCAGCCTGGCTTCGCGCGTGGCGCCGGCCCATGCCCGTGGCGCGGCGCTGGGCGTTTACAACACCTTGCAGTCACTGGGCTTTTTTGCCGGCGGTGCGGCCGGCGGCTGGCTGATCAAGCACACCGGCGTGCAGGGCCTGTTCGTGGCCTGCCTGGTGGGCATGGTGTTGTGGCTACTGGTGGCCTGGCCGATGAAAGCGCCGTCCAAAATGGCTGCCAAGGCGCCATAATCACCCCAATATCTGGTTTGGAGAAATACCCATGGCATCCGTCAATAAAGTCATTCTGGTCGGCAATTGCGGCCGCGATCCCGAAATCCGCTACCTGCCGTCCGGCCAGGCGGTGGCCAATGTCAGCGTGGCCACGTCCAGCCGCCGCAAGGACAAGAACACCGGCGAAAGCATTGAAAACACCGAGTGGCACCGCGTCACCTTTTACGACCGCCTGGCCGAAATCGCCGGCGAGTACGTCAAGAAAGGCCAGCCGATCTATGTCGAAGGCCGCCTGAAGTACGGCAAGTACACCGACAAGGACGGCATCGAGAAGAACACGGTGGACATCATTGCCACCGAGATGCAGTTGTTGGGCAAGCGCGAGGGCATGGGCGGCCCGGCCGACGACGAGGCACCTGCACCACGTCGTGCTGCCCCCGCGCCGGCTCCTCGGGCCAGCGCACCGGCACCGCGCCAGGCGCCAGCCAAGGCATCCAGCGGGTTTGACGACATGGACGACGATATCCCGTTCTGACCGTTTTCCAGCCTGTCCGAGAGCGCCCAAGCCCCGCAACCCTTCCGGTTGATGGGGCTTTTTTGTGCCGGTGGTTTGTACTGCCGGGGGTATGCGTGTATACTGCATGGGGTATATGGAGATTGGCATGACATCATCTTTCGCATCCGCTGTTTTGATCCGTCGCTTGGCACCGTGGCTGGCGGTGTGGGCCGTGTCCGGCGCTTTGGCACAAGGCAGCGTGCAGGTGCCAACGGTCCAGGTCGGGGTCAAGCCTGTGTCCACCGGTTTTGAGATCGACGGCGTGATCCAGCCGGTCAAGCAAAGCACCGTGTCAGCGCAGGCTTCCGGACGCATCGTGGCGTTGGCGGTGAAGATGGGCGACCGCGTGCGCGCCGGCCAGTTGCTGGCCACCATCGACGACCGCGAAGCAGTGGTGGGGGTGCAGCGCAGCCAGGCGCAAGTGGCGCAAAGTGACGCCGAATTGCGCAACGCCCAGGTCAATGTCGAGCGGACGCGTGAGCTGCAGGCCAAGGGCTTTGTCAGCAAGGCGGCCCTCGATATGGCTGAAACCCAATTCAAGGGCGCCCAGGCCGGCCGCGATCAGGCCGGTGCCAGCGCGCGCCAGTCGGCTCTTTCGCAAGGTTTTACCCGCGTGACCGCGCCCTATGACGGCTGGGTGTTGCAAACCCATGCCGACGCCGGCGACCTGGCGGTACCGGGCAAGCCGATCCTGACGGTGTACGCGCCGCAGCCGCTGCGCGCCGTGGTGCAGCTGCCGGCTTCCAAGGCCGATGTGGCGCGCCTGGCCAGCCAGGTCGAGGTGCAGCTGCCCAATGAGCAGGGCCAGTTGCAATGGATCAACCCGGTGGCGCGCAGCGCCATGCCGGCGGCCGATCCGGTGTCGCAAACCGTGGAATGGCGCCTGGAACTGGCGCCCAAATCCGTACAGCACCTGCTGCCAGGCCAGCAAGTGCGCGTGCGCTTTGTCGGCGGGCAGGCCAGTCGCATGGTGGTGCCGGCGTCGGCGGTACTGCGCCGCGGCGAGTTGACCGCCGTTTATGTGGCCGGCGACAAGAGCTTCGCCCTGCGCGCGGTGCGTCTGGGCTCTGACCATGGTGCCGAGGGCGTCGAGGTGGTGGCCGGTCTGGTGGCCGGTGACCGCGTGGCGCTCGATCCGGTCAAGGCCGGTCTGGCCGGGGCGCAGCCTGTCAACGGCGTCACCAAGCACTGAGGTCGCCATGAAAGACACTGAACACAACACTGAACGCCTGGGCATCTCCGGGCGCATCGCGGCGGCCTTTCAGACCAACGCCATCACGCCCTTGCTGGCGCTGGTCGCCTTGCTGCTGGGCCTGTTCGCCGTGCTGGTGACGCCGCGCGAGGAAGAGCCGCAGATCAACGTGACCATGGCCAATGTGCTGATTCCCTTCCCCGGGGCCAGCAGCACTGATGTACAGAACATGGTGGCGCGCCCGGCGGAAGCCGCGCTGAGCCAGATTGCCGGTATTGAACATACCTATTCGGTGGCGCGGCCCGGCTTGGCCGTGCTGACGGTGCAGTTCAAGGTCGGCGTGCCGCGTACCGAGGCGCTGGTGCGCTTGTATGACGTGCTCAACGCCAACCAGGACTGGCTGCCGCGCGATCTGGGCACCATGACCCCGATCGTGAAACCGAAGGGCATTGACGATGTGCCGGTGTTGGCGGTGACACTCTGGAGCCCGGACGCCTTGCCGGCGCATGAACTCGAGCGCGTGGCCCATGTTGTGGAGACTGAACTCAAGCGTGTGCCCGGCACGCGCGAAATCCAGACCATCGGCGGCCCGGGCCGGGCCGTGCACGTCTGGCTCGATCCGACCCGCCTGCGCGAGCGCGGCATCGATCTGCTGAGCTTGAAACAAACGCTGGCGGCGGCCAACTTCGGCATGCCGGCCGGTGCCGTGCTGGACACGACAGGTCCATCGCCCCAGATGCTGACGGTGGAAACGGGTGAATTCCTGCGCTCGGCGCAGGACGTCGGCGATGTGGTGGTGGGGGTGAGCCGTGGTGCGCCGGTCTACCTGCGCGAGGTGGCCCGCATTGAAGCCGGCGCCCAGCTGCCGCAGCGCTATGTCTGGTTCACGCCGGGTGCAGCCCCGGTGGCGGACAACGCCGATGCGGCGGCCGCTGCCGGCCAGGTCTACCCGGCCGTGACCTTGACCGTGACCAAGAAGCCGGGTGAAAACGCGGTGGATGTGGCGCGTGCCGCCCGCGCCAAGGTGGAGGCGCTGCAAAACACGGTGATCCCGGCCAATATCAAGGCCAGCATCACACGTAACTATGGCGAGACGGCGGCGGAAAAGGCCAACAAGCTGATCCAGAAGCTGGCCTTTGCCACCGGCTCGGTGATTTTGCTGGTCGGCTTTGCGCTGGGCAAGCGTGAAGCGGTGATCGTCGGCGCGGCCGTGATCCTGACGTTGATGGCGACCCTCTTTGCTTCCTGGGCCTGGGGCTTCACGCTCAACCGCGTGTCGCTGTTCGCGCTGATCTTCTCCATCGGCATTCTGGTGGATGATGCCATCGTGGTGGTGGAAAACATCCACCGCCATCAGCAGCTCACGCCCGGCGATTCGCTGCGCGAGATCATTCCGCGCGCGGTGGACGAAGTCGGTGGCCCGACCATTCTGGCGACCATGACGGTGATTGCCGCCCTGTTGCCGATGGCTTTCGTGAGCGGTCTGATGGGGCCGTACATGAGCCCGATTCCGATCAACTCCAGCCTGGGGATGGCGATCTCGCTGGCGATTGCCTTCACGGTCACGCCCTGGCTGGCGCTCAAACTCATGAAGCCGCATGGCGCCGGCCATGGCCATGACGCTCACGCCGCGGGAGGTCTGGGGCCGAAGCTGCAAACGCTCTTCACCCGCATCCTCAGCCCTTTCCTGGACAGCGCCCGCCAGCGCTGGTTGCTGCTGACCGGTATTCTGGTCGCGCTGCTGTTGTCGGTGGGCCTGACGCTGGTGCCCAGTTCGTTCGTTGGGGTGGTGCTCAAGATGCTGCCCTTTGACAACAAGAGTGAATTCCAGGTGATGGTGGACATGCCGGCCGGCACGCCGCTGGAAGACACGGCTGCCACCTTGCATGAGCTCGGGGCTTTTCTGGCGCAGCAGCCGGAGGTGATGGACCTGCAAGGCTATGCCGGTACCGCTTCACCCATCACCTTCAATGGTTTGGTGCGCCAGTACTACCTGCGCGCGGAAGTCGAGCAGGGCGACCTGCAGGTCAATCTGGTGGACAAGCACCACCGTAGCGAGAAGAGCCATGTGATCGCGCAGCGCCTGCGTCCGGAGCTGGAGAAAATCGGGCAGCGTCACGGTGCGCGCGTCAAGGTGGTCGAAGTACCGCCGGGGCCGCCGGTCATGAGCCCGCTGGTGGCGGAAGTCTATGGCCCGGATGAAGCCGGCCGTCAGCAACTGGCCCAGCGTATTGCCAAGGCTTTTGGCGAAACCGCCGACATCGTGGGTGTCGATACCTCGCTGAAAGAAAACGCACCACGCGCCTACCTGCGCGTGCGCCGTCAGCGCGCCGAGACACTGGGCATTCCGGTGGCCGCCGTGTCACAGGCGATCTCGGCCGCGCTGTCAGGCACCGACGCCTCCTATCTGCACGACGCCCAATCCAAGTACCCGGTACCGGTGCGCCTGCAGCTGCCGCGTGAATCACAGATTGGTCTGGACACCTTGCTGGCTCTGCCACTGCGTGCGGCCAACGGGCAGATGGTGCCGCTGTCCGAACTGGTGCGGGTCGAGCGCGGCGTCATCGACAAGCCGCTCTTTACCAAGGACTTGGCCAATGTGAGTTATGTCTTTGGCGACATGGCGGGACAGTTGGATTCGCCCTTGTATGGCCTGTTTGCCATTCGCCACAAAATGGGTGAAGCTGCCTTGCCGGATACGGGCGAGCTGGGCGAGTACTGGATCCACCAGCCGACCGATGCTTACCGCCAGTACGCCATCAAGTGGGATGGCGAGTGGCAGATCACCTACGAGACCTTCCGCGACATGGGCGCCGCCTACGGGGTCGGCCTGATCCTGATCTACCTGCTGGTGGTGGGGCAGTTTCGCTCCTACACCACGCCGCTGGTCATCATGGCGCCGATTCCGCTCACCATCATCGGCGTCATGCCGGGCCATGCCTTGCTGGGCTCGCAGTTCACCGCCACCTCGATGATCGGCATGATCGCGCTGGCCGGTATCATCGTGCGCAACTCCATCCTGCTGGTGGACTTCATCGAGCTGCAGGTCAAGCAGGGCATGGCGTTCAAGGAGGCCGTGGTGAGTTCCGCCGCCGTGCGCGCGCAGCCGATTGCGCTGACCGGGCTGGCGGCCATGATCGGCGCCTTCTTCATCCTGGACGACCCGATCTTCAACGGCTTGGCCATTTCGCTGATTTTCGGCATCCTGGTCTCCACGCTGCTGACGCTGGTGGTGATCCCTGTTCTGTATTATTCGCTGTACCGAAAGAGCCATGAAGACACGGGTACAGCGACACCGTTCTCCCCTGTTTCTTCAACCTCAACGCAAGGAAAATTATCATGACCGTCGAACGCTACATCCGCATCATGGCCGGTTTTTTTGTCATGCTGTCGCTGGCACTCGGTGTCGAAGGCAGCCCGATTTTTGTCAGCCCATGGTTCCTGGCCTTCACTGCCTTTGTCGGCTTTAACCTGTTCCAGTCCGGCTTCACCGGTTTCTGCCCGCCCGGCATCCTGCTCAAGAAGCTGGGTGTGAAGGAGTCCAAGGGTGGCAGCTGCTGTAACTAACAGGTCAATACCATGAGCGAGAGCATCGTCCACGTCCAGCTGCGCCAGCAGCAGGACTACCAGTTCGAAATTCACTTTGGTGAAGGCGTGCCGGTTGTGGTGGGCGATGAGCCCGCGCCACTGGGCCAGGGCCAAGGGCCCTCACCGGTGCAACTGCTGGCGGCCGCGGTGGGCAACTGCCTGTCGGACTCGCTGCTGTTTGCGCTGCGCAAATTCAAACAGGCGCCAGAACCGATTCAGTGCGATGTGACAGCCGAGGTCGGGCGCAATCCGGAAGGTCGCCTGCGCGTGCTGAAGCTCAAGGCGGTGCTGACCCTGGGCGTGCCGGCCGCGTCGCTCGAGCATCTGGAGCGCGTGCTCGACCAGTTCGAGGCGTTTTGCACCGTCACCCAGAGTGTTGGCCAGGGTATTCCCGTCAGCATCGAAGTGATGGATGCCACCGGTCTGAAACTGAAGTGAGAAAGGCACCATGCAAGCCGATGCAAAAGTGAAAAAAGGTCAGGCGACTGCCGCGGCGGCGGATTCCGCTCCCTGTGGGCCGAACGTCCTGACCGACAGTGCGGCCCGGACCGATGTGCTCAACCGCTTGCGTCGTGCCGAAGGGCAGTTGCGCGGCATCCAGCGCATGATCGAGGACGGTGAAAACTGCCTGAAGATCGGCCAGCAGTTTTCCGCCGTGCGCAAGGCGCTGGACAGCACTTACCTGCGCATGACGGTGTGCTTCATGGAGCAGGAACTCGAAAACCGGCTAAGCCCGGACGAGGAGCAGAGAGCCGACCTGTCAGCCATGATGAAGGACTTGGAAACTTTGCTGGCCCGGATGGGTTGATGTCCGGGCTGATACACACACGGCGCAGTCTGAGCACACGCTTCGTGTGGCGTCGCCTGCCTGAGCCCTTGTGGAATGCCCGCACAATTCATCCATGAAGCCGACCACCATGACTGATACGTCGCCACGCCTGCTGCCCAACGACGACTTGCAACGCGAGTCCCTGCATAACGAGGTGCACGCCCGTCCGCCGGCGCGCATCCGGCTGCCGGCCCTGGTGGTTTATGTGGCCGTGCTCAATGAGGGCGTGACGCGCGAGCAGGAATGCGCGCACCTGAGTCGCCTGCCGGGCCAGCAGGACCTGAAGCCCGAGCGCCTGCAGGGCAACTTCCTGCGCCTGCGCTTCGAGGGCTACACCGTCAAGTGGGAGCGCCACACCGAATTCACGCGCTATTCCATCGTGCAGCCGCTGCCGGCGGGCGCGCTGCTGGGCGCGACCGATCCCGAGTTGCTGTCCTCGCTGGTGGTGTCGGCCGACTGGCTGCGCGCCATCCCGGGCCGCACCATCGCCGCCATCAAGCTGGCCATGGTGCATGGCGACCTGACAACGGTCGAGGCGACCATGGCGCAGGCGCGCGCCTGGTTCGGTACGCACCCGATGGTGGCCTCGGTGATGGGCAACAACGGACACTCCTGGGCGGTGACCGACTTCATGCTGCGCGACAGCGGCTTCGAGCGCATGCTGGTGATCGCGCCGACCGGCACGTCCGAGACGCGCGCCGGCCGCATCTCGCAACGACTGCTGGAGCTGGAAACCTACCGCCTGATGGCCTTGCGCGGCCTGCCAGTGGCCAAGGCGCTTGGCCCCATGCTGACTGAGGCCGAGGGGCAGCTGGCCGACATCACGGCGCGCCTGGAACACAAGGCGGCGTCCGACCAGGAACTGCTCGATACGCTGGTGTCGCTGGCGGCGCGCGTGGAGCGCGCCACGGCCGAGCATGTCTACCGCTTCTCGGCCACGCGCGCGTACGACACGCTGGTCGGGCAGCGCATTGCCGAGTTGCGCGAGCAGCCGGTCTCCGGCACCCAGACCCTGGGCGAATTCATGCAACGCCGCCTGTCGCCGGCCATGGCCACGGTGGCGGCCACGGCGCAGCGCTTGGCTTCGCTGTCGGAACGTGTCTCGCGCACCAGCGCGCTGCTGCGCACGCGGGTCGACATCGCCACCGAAGTGCAGAACCAGCAGCTGCTGGAAAAACTCACGCGCGGGCAGGCACTGCAGCTGCGCCTGCAGTCCACGGTGGAAGGCCTGTCGATTGCGGCCATCTCCTACTACGTGGTCAGCCTGCTGGTCTACGGCGGCAAGGCGCTCAAGGCCGCTGGCGTGCCCATCAACCCCGAAATCGCCGCCGGTGCCTTGATCCCGCTGGTGTTGTGGGGCGTGTGGCGCACCACGCGGCGCATCCACGCCAAACTCCATGCCAGAGACTGACGCGCTGGCCACGACTTTTCCGAGAGAACCCCAGCATGAGCAAGCCTTCACGCATCACCATCATCGGCGCCGGCTTTGGCGCCTTGTCCAGCGTGCGCGAACTGCGTCAACGCGATGCGCAGGCCGAGATCACCCTGATCGCCCCGCGTGCCGAGCTGCATTACCTGCCCGGCATCATCTGGATTCCCAGCGGCTTGCGTACGCGCGAGCAACTGGTGGTGCCATTGGCCAACTTCTTTGCCCGCATGAAGGTGTTGCATGTCGCGGCCGAGGTGACCGGCCTGCGCGACGGCGGCCGGGTGGTGGACACCACGGCGGGTGAGGTACACAACGACGCCCTGGTGATTGCCAGCGGCGGGCGCTTCATCAAGAAGCTGCCTGGCATCGAGCACGCCATCACGCCGTGCGAGGGTATCGCCGCGGCGGAGAAAATCCGCGACCGCTTGCGCGCCCTGCAGGGTGGCACCATTGCCGTCGGCTTCGCCGGCAACCCCAACGAACCCAGCGCGGTGCGTGGGGGGCCGATGTTCGAGTTTCTGTTCGGCATCGACGAACAGCTCAAGCGCGAGGGGCGACGTGACAAGTTCGAGCTGGTGTTTTTTAACCCGTCCCAGGAGCCAGGCAACCGTCTCGGTCCCAAGGCGGTCAAGCACCTGCTGGACGAGATGGCGCGGCGCAACATCCGCACCCACCTGGGCCACAAGATGGTGCGCTTCGAGGCCGACAAGGTGGTCACCGAAGGCGGCGAGTTCGCGGCCGACCTGATTCTCTTCATGCCCGGCATGACCGGCAACCTGTGGTTCGACCAGACGCCGCTGGCGCGTTCGCCCGGTGGCCTGCTCAAGGCCGATGCGCAATGCCGCGTTGAAGGTGCCGAGCACGTCTATGTGGTGGGCGATTCGGGCAGCTTTCCCGGTCCCGACTGGATGCCCAAGCAAGCGCACATGGCGGACCTGCAGGCGGCAGCGGCAGCGCAGAACGTTCTGAGCGGCCTGCGCGGCCAGACGCCACAGGCCACTTTCAAGGTGGAACTGATCTGCATCATCGACGCCATCGATCACGGCACGCTGGTGTGGCGCACGCCGCAACGCAACATCATCCTGCCCTCGACGCGCCTGTTCCACTGGGCCAAGCGCTGGTTCGAAGGGGTCTATCTGCGCAAGTACCGCTGAATGCTCGATGACGGGGCCAGCGCCGCGCCTGGGAGCGGCTCAGTCCCGCGCCGAGGCAATCACGCCGCCACCGAGACAGACCTCGCCGTCGTAAAGCACCGCTGACTGTCCCGGCGTCACCGCCCACTGCGCTTGCGGGAACGTCAGGCAGAAATTGTTGCCTGCGATGTCACTGATCGTGCAAGCCGCATCGGCCTGGCGGTAGCGCGTCTTGGCCGCCAACTCACCCGGGGCTGGCGGTGTGCCTGCCACCCAACTCGCGTCCTGCGCCTGCAGTCGGTGCGACAGCAGCCAGGGATGGTCATGGCCCTGCACCACCCACAGCGTGTTCTTTTCCATGTCCTTGCGTGCCACGAACCAGGGCGCGTGTTCGCCGCCGCCCTTTTGCGCGCCTTTGGCCTTGATGCCGCCAATACCTAAGCCCTGGCGCTGGCCCAGGGTGTAGAAGCTCAGGCCCACGTGCTGCCCGATGACGCGGCCATAGTCCTTGCTCCCTGGTCCGGCGGTGCCGTCCTTGATGGGGCCGGGCTCTTTCTGGATGTACTGGTTGAGGAATTCACGAAACGGCCGCTCGCCGATGAAGCAGATGCCGGTGGAGTCCTTCTTCTTCGCATTGGGCAAGTTGATCTCGGCCGCGATGCGGCGCACCTCGGTCTTGTGCAACTCGCCGACCGGAAACAGCGTCTTGGAGAGCTGGGCCTGGTTCAGGCGGTGCAGGAAATAGCTCTGGTCCTTGGACGGGTCCAGGCCCTTGAGCAGTTCGTGTTGGCCGGTCTTTTCGTTCAGGCGGACCCTTGCATAGTGACCCGTGGCGATCTTCTCGGCCCCCAGGCGCAGCGCGTGATCGAGAAAGGCCTTGAACTTGATCTCGGCATTGCACAGGATGTCGGGGTTGGGCGTGCGGCCGGCCTGGTATTCGCGCAGAAATTCGGCAAAGACGCGGTCCTTGTACTCGGCAGCGAAGTTGACGTGCTCGATCTCGATGCCGATCACATCGGCCACGGCGGCGGCATCGACAAAGTCGATGTTGGAGGAGCAGTATTCGCTGTTGTCATCGTCTTCCCAGTTCTTCATGAAGATGCCGATGACCTCAAAACCCTGCTGTTTGAGCAGGTAGGCGCTCACCGCGGAGTCCACGCCGCCGCTCAATCCCACCACCACCCGCTGTTTGCCTGTCAGTTTGCTCATAGGTATGAGATTATCCCAGCCATGGTGAATTCATATTTCTGACAGGTTTTTATGGAACTGAGGCAACTGCGTTATTTCGTCAAGGTGGTGGAGTTCGGCAGCATGAGCCGGGCCGCACTGGACCTGGACGTGGTGCAGTCGGGCTTGAGCCAGCAGATCAGCCGGCTGGAGAGCGAGCTCTCGACCCGGCTGCTGCAGCGCACCAGCAAGGGCGTGGTGCCGACTGAGGCCGGGCTGGCCTTTTTCCGCGAGGCCCAGCTCACACTGCGCCATGCCGAGCAGGCCGCCCGCGCGGCCCAGCAGGCGCGCCTGTCGGGCACGGTCAGTGTCGGCCTGGCGCCCACCACCGCCTCGGTGTTGGGGGTATCGCTGATGCGCGCCATGCGCGAGCGCTACCCGGATGTGCGGCTGCACATGGTGGAAAGCCTGTCAGGCCATATTTCGAGCATGCTCAATGCGCGCCAACTCGACCTGGCGGTACTGTTCGACACCGATACCGCCCGGCGCTGGAGTGTGATGCCGCTGCTGGAAGAAAAACTGTTCTTCATCCGCTCGCGCCAGGGCCTGGCGGCCAGCGCGCCAGACAAGATCCGCATGGCCCAGCTCAAGGGCGTGCCGCTGATCCTGCCGACGGGTGCGCACGGGCTGCGCAGCACGCTGGACGCGGTGTTTGCGCGCGCCCGTTACAAGCCGACGCTGGTCGCTGAAATCGATTCCTTGCCGATGCTGATGGACGCCGTGGATGCGGGCCTTGGCTGCACCTTGCAGCCCTGGGCGGCCGTGGGCCGTTTCCCGGATGCGGCCCGGCGCTTCCATCTGGCTGAAATCGGCGATGCGCAGGCACGGCGGGTCAATGCCTTGTGCAGCCTGTCCGATGACGAGTTGTCGCCGGCCGCGCTGGCCACGCGTGTCGTGCTGGCCGATTGCGCGCGTGAGCTGGTACGTTCGGGGCGCTGGGTCGGGGCGGCGCTGGTCGACGCCTGAGCCATCACAAAAATTGATACCCCCATGTGCCGTGGGCATGGGTGGCGGCTCCGAACGGGTCTACATTGCGACAGTTCAGGACGGCTCGTACAGCACGATCCTGAATGTCCGCACAGATGGCCATACATAAACAGGAGACAAGCCATGTCATTCAAGCTTCACATCACCTTCGCCATGGTCGCAACGGCCTTGCTGGCAGCCACGGCCAGCCACGCGCAGCCAGCCAACCCGCTGGATGCGATCCCGGAAAAAATGCCGTTTGATGTGCCGTATGGCGCACCGGTGAGCCTGGAGCGTGCCGACGCCGTGCTGGCCGCTGCGGTCGCCGAATCGAAAACGCGAACCTGGAAAATGGTTTGCAGTGTTGTGGACTCAGGCGGCAACCTGGTGTCGTTCAAGCGCATGGACAACGCGCAACTGGCTTCGATCGACATCGCCATCCACAAGGCCCGCGCTTCGGCCAAGTTCCGCCGTGAGACCAAGGCCTTTGAGAATGGCGTGCAGGGCGGCCTGAATTATGTGCTCTCGCTGGATGACGTGATCGCCTCGCGTGGCGGCATCCCGCTGGTCGAAGGCGGCAAGATGATCGGCGCCATCGGCTGCTCCGGCGGCACCGGTTCACAGGATGAGGTTGTCGCCAAGGCGGGCGTGGCGGCACTCAAGTAAGCAGCCACGCCGGGGCGGCCTGCTCAATACAGCAGGTTGACCCCTTGCCAGGCGCCGCTGTGTACCAGCTGCTTGATGGTTTCGCGCAGCTCGGCGCGCACGGCGGCGGCGGCGGGTGACAGCCGCTCCGGCACCACCGAGTACAGGTAGTTCTGCCGTTTCATGCTGGCATCGGAAAAAGCCAGCGTGCGCCAATCCTTGCGCATCGCACCTTCCAGCAGGGCGGCCGACATCGGCTTGATGGTGGCGCCCATGCCTTCGCGCACGCAGGCCATCAGCAGCGACAGCGAGTCGATCTCGGCCACCACGCGGGTGGCCAGGTTGCGCTGCTCGAACTCGGCGGTGATGCGACGGCGCAGGCCGTGAATGCCGGTCGGCAGGATCAGCGGCAGCTGGGCCGTCTCGGCGACGCTGAGCTTGATGCGCCGGGGCGGGACGAGCTTGCTGGTCTCGGGCAACATGACAAACAGCTCCTCCTCCACCAGCGGCTCCGTCGGCAGGTCGGGCACGGCATCGCGGCTGAACAGGATGGACAGGTCCAGTTGCCCGAGCTGCATCATCTGGGCCAGGTGGCCGCTCATGCCTTCGACCACATTGAGCACGATGCCGGGGTATTTCTCGCGAATCCGGCGCACGAAAGGAACGCCAACCGCGCAGACCGTGGTGGCGGCCAAGCCCACCGACACCATGCCATGCACAGTGCCGGGTTCCTGCCGGGCGATGGAGAGCGCCTGGTCGAGCTGGCGCAGCATGAAGCGGGCATGGTGGTGCAGCGCGGTGCCGTTCTCGGTCGGGGTCACGCCTTTCGAGGTCCGCACCAGCAGCGGCTTGCCCACTTCGGCCTCCAGTTTGGCAATTTGCTGGCTCAGTGCCGGCTGGGCGATGTAGAGCTGGCGCGAGGCCTTGGCCAGGCTGCCGCTTTCCACGATCTGCACGAAGTATCTGAGTTGTCTGAGGTCCACGGGGTTTCCCAATCAAGCGAAGGGCCCAAGCATATAAGAAATTCATATACCCCATCTCGGAAAACAGTATTTTTCCATTTGCCCCGCGCTTCCTATGATGAACGTCGCTGGTCCGGTGCGTGGCTTTCGAGTGTGGCGCCGGGCTGCTGCGAGCACCATAAAAAAAAAGAGAGAGACAACTTGAAACAAGACCCGCTGCTGATTCTTGTGCTGCATGGACCGAACCTCAACCTGTTCGGCCGTCGCGAGCCGCATATCTATGGCACCACCACGCTGGCCCAGATCAATGCCAGTCTGGAAGCGGTGGCCGCCGAGTTGGGTGTCAAGCTGGACATCCTGCAATCGAACCACGAAGGGGTGTTGATCGACAAGCTGCACCAGCACATTGATACGGCGCAAGGCGCCATCATCAATCCCGGTGGCTTGACGCAATATGCCGTCTCCTTGCATGACGCCATCAAGTCCATGCCCTTCCCGACGCTGGAGGTGCACATGTCGAACCTGGTGACGCGGGAGGCCTGGCGGGCGCATTCGATCATCGCTCCGGCCGTCAAGGGCACCGTGCAGGGCTTGGGCTGGCATTCGTACACGGCCGCCTTGCGTGGCTTGGTCGAGCTGCTGCGCGAACCGAAGTCATAAGGCACGGGGGCAGCATGGACAAATTAATCGGCCAGGTTTGCAAGGTATTCGAAAGTCTGATCGCGCTGTGTCTGGCAGTGATGGTGGTGCTGGTGTTCGGCAATGTGGTGCTGCGCTACGGCTTTGACTCCAGCATTGCCATGTCCGAGGAAGTGTCGCGCTGGCTGTTTGTCTGGGTCACCTTTCTCGGCGCCGTGGTTGCCCTCTACCGGCACGAGCATCTGGGCGTGGACATGGTGGTGGACCGGCTGCCGGTGCTGGGGCGCAAGATCTGTCTGGTGCTGGGGCACGGCGTCATGCTGGGCGTGGCCTGGCTGCTGTTTTCCGGCAGCTGGGAGCAGGTCATGCTCAACATCGAGGTGGGAGCGCCGACCACCGGGGCACCCATGGCCATCCTGTATGCGCCGGGCGTGGTGTTTGCCGTGCTGGCGACGGCCATCCTGCTGCTGAACCTCGGGCGCGCCTTGAGCGGGCGTCTGAAAGCGTCGGAGCTGGTGATGGTGCAAGCCTCGGAGGAAACCGTGCAGATGGAGCAGATCCTCGGTGCTGTTGCTGAAGAGCAGGCGGCGGGTGTATCTGACGGGAGTCGCGCATGACGGTGTTCATTTTTCTCGCTTCGCTGCTGGGCACCATGGCGCTGGGTATCCCGATTGCCTTTGCGCTGCTGGCCAGTGGTGTGGCGCTGATGTGGCACCTGGATCTGTTTGATGCGCAAATCCTGGCGCTCAACATCATCAGTGGCGCCGACAGCTTCCCGCTGCTGGCGGTGCCCTTCTTCATGCTGGCCGGTGAAATCATGAATGTCGGCGGCCTCTCAAAGCGCATTGTGAATCTGGCGATGGCGCTGGTCGGGCATATCCGGGGTGGCCTGGGTTATGTGACCATCATGGCCGGCTGCCTGCTGTCGGCCTTGTCGGGCTCGGCGGTGGCCGATGCGGCCGCCCTGTCCGCCTTGCTGTTGCCGATGATGGTCAAGGCGGGTCACGACAAGGCGCGCGCCGGCGGCCTGATTGCCGCGACCGGTGTCATCGGGCCGGTGATACCGCCGAGCATCGGTTTCGTGATCTTCGGTGTCAGCGCCAATGTGTCGATTTCCAAGCTGTTTCTCGCCGGCATCGTGCCGGGCCTGCTGATGGGCGCCGCCCTGTGGCTGACCTGGGCCTGGCTGGTGCGCGCCGAGCACATCAAGCCGCCGCCGCGCAAAAGCCTAGCGGAAATTCTGCTGGCGCTGCGCGAGTCGGCCTGGGCCTTGATGCTGCCGCTAATCATCCTGGTCGGCCTGCGCATGGGCGTGTTCACGCCGACCGAGGCGGCCGTGGTCGCGGCGGTTTATGCGCTGCTGGTCTCCACCTTGGTCTACCGTGAGTTGTACTGGAAGCAGTTGCATGCGATTTTTGCCACGGCCGCCAAGACCAGCGCCATCGTGATGTTCCTGATCGCGGCGGCCATGGTCAGCGCCTGGCTCATCACCGTGGCCGATCTGCCGGCGAAGGTGGTGTCCATGCTGCAACCCTTCATGGGCAGCCAGATGCTGCTGTTGATGGCCATCATGGTGCTGGTGATGGTGGTGGGTACGGCGATGGACATGACCCCCACCATCCTGATCCTCACTCCCGTGTTGATGCCGGTGGTCAAGGCCGCCGGCATCGACCCGGTTTACTTTGGCGTGCTCTTCATCATCAACAACTCCATCGGCCTGATCACGCCGCCGGTGGGCACGGTGTTGAACGTCGTGGCCGGCGTCGGTCGCATCAAGATGGATGAGGTGACGCGTGGCGTGGTGCCCTTCATGCTGGCGGAGTTTGCCGTCATGTTTCTCATGGTTCTGTTTCCTTCGCTGGTCATGGCGCCGATGCGCTGGCTCACCGGCTGACCCGGTTTCCTTCCCCGCTGTGCAAGCGACATCACGCCAGACAACAACTTCAAGGAGCAACACATGCAGACAACCTTTCTCCCCCGCGTCGCTGGCGTCGTGCTTGGCCTGGCGGCCACGCTCATGGCCCTGCCGCTGGTTAGCCACGCCCAGGACATCAAGGAGCGCAACCTGAAGTTCACCTTCAGCATTGCCAAGGACCACCCGCTGGGGCAGGGCGCCTACTTGTTCTCCGATCTGGTGAAGCAAAAAAGCGGCGGCAAGATCAAGGTCGCCGTCTTCCCGGCGGGCATCTTGGGTGGCGCGCCGCAGGATCTGGCCGGTCTGCGTGGCGGCACGATCGACTTTTCCTCCATGGCCACCGGGCTGCTGTCGGGCATCGACAAGGAGTTCATGGTGTTCGACTTCCCCTTCCTGTTCAGCAACCCGCAGGAGGCTTTTGCCGTGGCTGACGGTCCGGTCGGCACGCGGCTCATGAACAAGCTGCCCCAGCATGGCCTGATCGGTCTGGGCATGTGGGATCTGGGGTTTCGCAACATGACCAACAGCCGCCGCCCCATCACCAGGGCGGAGGACGTGCAGGGCTTGAAATTGCGCGTGATTGCCTCGCCCATCTATCTGGACCTGGCCAATGCCCTGGGTGCCAACCCGGTGCCGATGGCTTTCCCCGAGCTGTATGGCGCGCTGGAATCCAAGGCGGTGGATGGCCAGGAAAACCCGCTGGCCGTGATCGAGACCTCCAAGTTCGCCGAAGTGCAGAAATACCTCTCGCTCACCCGCCACGTCTACACCGCCATGCCGGTGCTCATGAGCAAGAAGACCTGGGATTCGATGTCGGCCACCGAGCGCAAGATCATCCAGGAATCTGAGTTCGAAGCACGCACCGAGCAGCGCAAGATTTCCCTGCGTGAGGAAGCCAAGACCCTGGACAACCTGAAGAAGCTGATGCAGGTCAATGACCTGGCGCCGCAGGAAGTGGCGCGCCTGCGCCAGAAAGTCCAGCCGGTGATCGACAAATTCACCAAGGAAATTGGCGAGACCGTGGTCAGGGAAGTCAACGCTGAGCTCGTCAAGCTGCGCGCCGTCAAGTGAAGCACGTCACCACAGGAGATTGAAGATGGCATTGTTGGGCAAGGCGGCGTTGGCGATGTGGTGGAACATTGACCGCCAAGACCGTGCGGAGTTCGAGCACTGGCATACCACCGAGCATTTTTCGGAGCGGCTGGCGGTGCCCGGTTTTTTGCGCGGCACGCGCTGGGCCAGCCTGACGGGGGAGCCGAGCTACTTCGTGATGTACGAGTTGCAAGGGCTGGATGTTCTGAACTCGGCGCACTACCGCGAGCGGGTCAACAACCCGACCCCTTGGTCCACCCAGGTCATGGCGGGTTTTCGCAACATGGTCCGCAGCCAGTGCCGTGTGCAAGGCAGCCAGGCGGGCGGCTTGGCCGAGATCATGCTGACGCTGCGGTTTTCCCCGCAAGCCGGTCAGGCCGAGGCGCTGCGCACCTGGATCGTGAGCCAGCTCTTGCCGTCCCTGGCCGGTCAAGCCGGCATCACCGGGGCCCATCTGCTTGAAAACATGGAGCCTGCTGTGCCGCTGCACGCGCAGACCGCAGAGCAGAAACTGCGTGGCGGTGATGCCGCGGCCGACTGGGTGCTGCTGGTCAGTGGCTACAACCTGGATGCCGTGAATGCATTGGCGCAGGGCGATTTGACAGAAGAGGCGCTGACGCGCCATGGCGTTGCCCCAGGACCGGTGAGCGGCCTGTACCGACTGGCGTACGCGATGAGTGCGTCAGATCTGGCGGCGGTGCCTTAAGAGCGCGTTCCCGAAATACCCAACCCCGGCCACTTTGGCTGATTACACAGAGGAGATGACAAATGGAACATGAAAGCAAAGACAAGCTGTCTGAGGTGCGATCGACCCAGCGTCGCAGTGTCCTGAAAGCCGGTGCCGCCATGGCCGGTACGGCTGCCTTGGGCTTCCCGGGGCTGGCGAGTGCGCAGGCCGAAAAAATCAGGATCGGTCACCTGACGCCGCTGACCGGTTTTCTCGGTGCCTTGGGTGATTACGCCGTGCAGGGCATCCGCATGGCGGCCGAGGAAATCAACGCCGCTGGCGGCGTCATGGGGCGTCAGCTTGACGTGATGAGCGAAGACTCGGTCAACCCGCAAGTGGCGTCCCAAAAGGCGCAGCGCATGATCGAGCGCGACAACGTGGCGCTGCTGATGGGCGAGATCAACTCGGCCTCGGCGCTGACCATCTCGCAGGTGGCGGCACGCAACAAGAAGCTGTTCCTGAGCATCGGCGCGCGCTCCGACGCCCTGCGCAACAAGGATTGCAACCGCTACACCTTCCACGTCGACATCCCGGTCACGGTGATGGTCAACGCCGCGGGCGAGGCGCTGCTGCGCGAGGGCCACGTCAAGGGCAAGAAGATTTTTGCCCTGACGTCCGACTACCTGTTCGGCCACGACCTGTCGCGCCAGGCCAAGCGTTTCTTCACGGCCAACGGCGGCACCGTGATCGCCGACGAACTGGTGCCGACCGACCTGACCGACTTCAGCCCGCAGCTGCTCAAGATCCGCCAAGCCAGGCCCGACCTCGTCGCCACCAATCTGGGCGGCAACCAGGTGACCAACTTCGTCAAACAGTACGCCGAGTTCGGCCTGACCTACCCGGTCGCCGGTTTCAACCTCAACACGGCCGATGCCTGGGCCGCTGGCGAGGGCAACCTGGGTGGCATCTGGCCGACGGTGTGGCACCACGAACTCAAGACACCGGGTTCGCAAGCCTTTGTGGCCAATTTCACCAAGAAGTACGGTCGCATCCCGGAGAACCACGCCTGGATCGAGTACATCTCGCTCAAGATCCTGGCGCAGGCCATGAACGCCACCAAGTCCACCGACACCGAGAAGCTGATCGCCTATTTCGAGTCGCAGGCCGAATTCGACATCCTGAAGGCGCGCAAGGCCTACTTCCGCAGCTGGGACCACCAGCTGATGCAGGAAGCCTATCCGTTCACGGTCAAGCCCAAGGGCCAGGCCAAGAACAAGCAGGACTTCCTGCTGTTCGGCGAGGCGGTGCCCGGCCCAAGCGATTCGCTGGAAAAGCTGGCGCCGCCCAGGTCGGAGAGTACTTGCAAGATGTGACGTGAATGGCTGCCGGGGCACGGCGCTCCGGTACCTGAGGCGCATGCCCCATCGTGCGTGCGCCATTTTTCCCTTGTTTGGATGGTTATGGAACTCGTGTATTTGCTGGAACAGGTCGTCAACGGCCTGGTACTCGGCGGTTATTACCTGCTGCTGGCGCTTGGGCTGTCGCTGATTTTCAGCGTCGGTGGCATTGTCAACCTGGCCCACGGCGCCTTCTACGCGCTGGGGGCCTATGTCTCGCTGGAAGTCATCAAACACTTCGGTTTTACTGCCAGCATCTTCATCACGCCGCTGGCGGTCGGTCTGCTGGGCATCCTGTTCGAGCGCTTCCTGCTGCGGCGCTTCTATTCGGCCGATCCCATCTTGAGCCTGCTGGTGACCTTCGGTCTGGCCATGGTGGGCGAGCAGGCGCTGCGCATGATCTGGGGCTCGGCCCCGCTGTCCTCGAACATGCCGCCCGAGTTCAAGGGCCAACTCATCCTGGGCGACATGATGTTCTCCCGCTACCGTCTATTCATCCTGGGCGTGGTGGCGGTGGTGATGGCCGGCATCTGGCTGCTGCTGCACAAGACGTCTTTCGGTCGTGTGGTGCGGGCCGGCGTGCAAAAGCCCGACATGGTGGCGGTGCTGGGCATCAAGTTGCAGCCCTATATGACGGCCATCGTCATGCTGGGCGTGGCCACGGCTGCGCTGGGCGGCGTGCTGTTCGGGCCCATCGCCATCGTGCACCCGGCCATGGGCACCGAGATCATGACGGTGGCCTTCGTCGTGGTGGTGATCGGCGGCCTGGGCAGCTTCTGGGGCGTGGTGCTGGCGGCGCTGTTGGTGGGCGTGGTGCGCGGCATCACGATTTACTTTGTGCCAGCGGCCGGCGAGGCCTCCATGTACGTGTTGATGTTCCTTGTTTTGATGTTCCGTCCGCGCGGTCTGCTCGGTGAACGCATCGAGCGCTTTGAGTGACGGATGGTTTGAATCATGAATGCTTTTCTGAATCCTAAATACCGGCCCCTGTGGATGGGCTTGGCCGCCCTGGTGCTGCTGCCCATTGCGTTCCAGGGCATCGGCCTGACGCTGGACACCTCCACCGTGGTGGTGATCCTGGCCATGGCGGCCATGGGCCTGAACCTGCTGGTGGGTTACACCGGCCTGGTGTCTTTCGGTCACGCCGTCTGGTTCGGCATCGGCAGCTATGCGGCGGCCCTGGCGCAATTGCACTGGTTTCCGAACCAGATGTGGCTGCCCTTGCTGTTCTCGCTGGCGTTCACCGCCTTGCTGGCGCTGCTGGTGGGCTTTCTGGTGCTGCGCCGGCGTGGCGTCTATTTCTCGCTGCTGACACTGGCCCTGTGTGCGCTGGCCTTTGCCATTGCTTTCCGCTGGACCGCGCTGACGGGCGGCGAGGGCGGCCTGGGCGGCATCGAGCGCGGGAGCCTCGGCCCGATCAATCTCGACAGCCACCTGGCCTACTACGTGTTGGTCGCGACGATCGGCTTCGGCGTGCTCTATGCGCTGCTGCGCGTGGTGCGCTCCCCCTTCGGTCATGTGCTGGTGGCCATTCGTGAGAACGAACAGCGCGCCACGTTCCAGGGCTACGACATCGACAAGTACAAGCTGCTGGCTTTTGTGATCTCGGCCACCATCACGGGTCTGGCCGGTGGGCTGCTGGTGTTCCTGCACCGTCTCGCCGCCGCGGAATCGACCACGGTGGGTTTCTCAGGCGAGTTGCTGGCCATGGTGGTGATCGGCGGCATGCGCAGCTTCCTGGGCCCGGCCCTGGGCGCGCTGTTCTTCCTGCTGTTTCGCGAACTGTTCTCGATCTACACCGACAACTGGCTGCTCTATTTCGGTCTGATCTTCGTCTGCTTCATCATCTTCTCGCCCTCGGGCCTGACTGGCATCTGGGCCCAACTCAAGCGGCGTTGGCGTCCCGTGCCTGAGGACAACGCCGCCATGAGCAAGCGCAAGATCTATGAAGGTCTGCCGCTGCCCGAATTCCTGCGCCCGGCGCGCAAGGAAGGCGCCGTGCTGCAAGCGCAAGGCATCAGCAAGCGCTTCGGTGGCATCCAGGCGGTGCGCGAGAACAACCTGACGGTGCACGCCGGGCAGATCCACGCGCTGATCGGCCCCAATGGCGCCGGCAAGACCACCACCTTCAACCTGATCTCGGGCATGTTCATGCCCGACACCGGCACGGTGCGCCTGCACGGCAAGGACATCCAGCACCTCTCCCCGGAACGCATCTGCCAGCAGGGTCTGGCGCGTTCCTTCCAGATCACCAACCTGTTCAAGGGCCTGACGATCTACGAAAATCTGCGCCTCTCCTTGCAAGCGCGACATGGCGCGCGCTTCAACGTCTGGCGCGACATCGACAGCTACCCCGAGATCCACACCGAAACCGCGGAGCTGATGAAGTTCCTCGGTCTGCAGGGCATGGAAGAGGTGGGTGGCGGCGACCTGTCCTACGGCGGCCAGCGTCTGGTCGATTTGGGCATTGCCCTGGGCTCCAAGCCCGAGGTGTTGCTGATGGATGAGCCCCTGGCGGGTCTCGCCGCGGCCGAGCGCGAGCGCGTCTCGCGCCTGGTGACCACGATCGCCAGCAACATCCCGGTGCTGATCGTCGAGCACGACATCGACCGCGTGCTCAGCCTTTCGCACCGCGTGACGGTGATGAACCAGGGCGAGGTGCTGATGAGCGGCACGCCCGACGAGGTGCGGCAGGATCAGCGCGTGCAGGAGATCTACACCGGTACCGGCACGCCGCCGGTGACGGGCCGCTCGGGCGTTGCGTCCGCGGACCGGCCGCTGGTGTTGGACTTCGACAAGGTCAATGCCTTCTACGGCAAAAGCCACATCCTCAACGACGCCAGCCTGCAGGTGCGCGAAGGCGAGATCGTCGCGTTGCTGGGGCGCAACGGCGCGGGGAAATCGACGCTGCTCAAAAGCCTGGTCGGACTGGTGCCGCCGGCCAGTGGCCGCGTGAATTTCAACGGCCGCGAGATCGCGGGCCTGAGCGCCCCGGACATTGCGCGTCTCGGTATCGGCTACGTGCCGCAGGGCCGTGGCCTGTTTGCCGGCATGACGGTGAGCGAGAACCTGGCGCTGGGCCGGCTGGCGCGGCCCACCGATGGCAGCACCGGCGTGGTCTGGGATGAAGCGCAGATTCTCGAGTACTTCCCGCGCCTGAAAGTACGCATGAACGTGGCGGCCGACTACCTGTCGGGTGGCGAGCAGCAGATGGTGGCGGTGGCGCGCGCGCTGTCGGGCAACGTCAAGCTGCTGTTGCTTGATGAGCCCTTCGAGGGCCTGGCGCCCACCGTGGTGCAAGAGCTGTTCACCGTGTTCGACCAGCTACGCCAGCATGTGTCCATCGTCATCGTCGAGCACAACCTCGATCTGGTGCTGGCTCTGGCCGATCGGGTCTATGCGCTGGAGCGCGGCGCCGTGTTCCACGACGGCCCGGCCGAGCCGCTGCTGACCGATCTGGACTACCGCAAACAGATTCTCTGGTTGTGAAAAGAGCGTGCCGGATGCCGATCGATACGTTTCACTTATAGCCCATCTCTGAAAACAGTATTTTTCAAAAGCGACAGAAGTTCCTACAATTTTTCTAATCCATCGAGTGATGCATGCATGGCGCTGCAACGGCGACGGCACACTCAAACTCACCACAGGAAACACCATGAAGCAAAAGCAAGATCTCCGACTGCTGTTGGAGAAGATGGCCAACCTGCCCTGGAAGGAATATCCGGGCCACTTCGGCGGCGCCCTGTCCAAGGAACTGGCCGGGCCGACGACCACCGGCAGTTCGCGCATGGACTTCCGTATCTCGCGTTATGCGCCGGCCGCCTATGTGGGTGAGCATGTGCACAAGGTGCAGGAGCAGGTCTACTACGTGCTCGAAGGCGAGGGCATCCTCACGCTGGACGACGCCCGGCACCTGATGCATCCGCACGATTACGTCTACGTGCCGCCTGGCATCCGCCACAGCTTCACCAACACCGGCACCAACGGCCTGGTGTTTCTGGTGATCACCACCCCGGCCGATGACGAAGAGGAGGCGCGCTGATGGACCGCCAAGCTTCTTTTGTGCTGGATACAGCGCAGCATGCCACCTACCGTTTGCTGGTGGATGGCGCATGGATCGAAGGTGCGGGTCCGCGCGTTTCAGTGCATGACAAATACCGTTTGCAACCCTTTGCCGCCATTACCGTTGCCGATGCGGCGCAGGTCAAGCAGGCGGTGGACTGCGCCCATGCGGCATTCCGTCGTGGCGCCCCGGTGGCTTACGAGCGCGGTGCCGTGCTGGAGCGTGCGGCCGTGTTGCTGGAGGCGCGTCTCGATGATTTCGTGCACACCATGCAACTCGAAGCCGGCTTCACGGCGTCGGACGCCACCGGCGAAGTGCGCCGCTGCATTCAGACCCTCAAGCTCTCGGCCGAAGAGGCGCGCCGCCTGGCCGGCGATGTGATTCCGCTGGCCGGTGCGCCGGGTGCGGCTGGTCGCCTGGGCTTCACGTTGCGCGTGCCGCTGGGCGTCATTGCTGCGATCACGCCGTTCAATTCGCCGCTCAACACAGTCACGCACAAGGTGGCGCCAGCGTTTGCCGCCGGCAATGCGGTCATCCTCAAACCCTCGACCCACACGCCGCTGACGGCCTGCAAGCTGGCCGAGGTCTTGCTCGAAGCCGGCATGCCGCGCGGTTTTCTCTCGGTGCTGCATGGCAGCGCCGATGTGGTCAAGTGGCTGCAGGACGACGAGCGCGTGCGCTTCTTTGCCTTCACCGGCAGTACCGAAGTGGGCCGCAAGATCCAGCAGGCTGCAGGTTTGCGCCGCACGCAGATGGAGCTGGGCTCGATTGCCTGCACCATTCTGTGTGATGACACCAAGCTTGATGTCGCTTTGCCGAAGGTGGTCAATGCGGGTTACCGCAAAGCCGGCCAGGTCTGCACCTCGGTGCAATTGCTGCTGGTGCATGAGTCGCTGTTGAAGGATGTGGAGTCCCGCCTGGCACAGCTGGTCAAGGCCTTGCCCTACGGTGACCCGCAGGACCCCAACACCTTTGTGGGTCCGGTCATCAGCGAAGAGACGGCCATGCGCATCGAAGCGTGGATCGACGCGGCCATGGCCGCGGGTGCAAAACGCCTGGCCGGTGGCCCGCGTCAGGGCGCTGTGGTGCCGCCGACCTTGCTGACCAATATCAGCGACACCATGAATGTCGGCTGCTGCGAGATCTTCGGCCCGGTGGTCTGCCTGCTGCCTTTCAGCACGCTGGACCAGGCGATCGAGCGTGTCAATGCCACGCCCTTCGGCTTGGCCACCGGCATCTTCACCAACCGCCTCGGCGATGCGCTGGCTGCCGCGCAGCGCCTTGAGGTCGGGGGTGTGCACATCAATGAAACCTCCAGTTCACGCGTGGACCTGATGCCTTACGGCGGCTCCAAGGACAGCGGTTTCGGTCGCGAAGGCCCGCACTATGCGGTGCATGAGATGACCGAAGAACGCATCGTGACATTTACCACGGCCTGAAACATGGCCGGACAGACCGCAAGTTCTGTCCTCAACTGAATAGACAAGGAAAGCTAGCTATGCCCAAGATGAAAGGTGGCGAACTGATCGCCGAATACCTGGTCCAGGAAAAGATGCCGTACATATTCGGCATCTGTGGTCACGGCAACGTGGGCATCCTGGATGCGCTGTACGACGTGCGCGACAAGATCCAACTGATCTCGCCGCGCCACGAGCAGTGCGCTGGCCACATGGCCGATGCCTATTTCCGTGTCAAGCACAAGCCGGTGGCGACGCTCACCTCCACCGGCCCCGGCTCGGCCAATATGGTGATGTCTTGCGCCACGGCCCTGTCGGACTCCTCGGCCTTCCTGTGCATCACGTCGAATGTGCCGACCTCGCAGCACAACCGCGCGCCGTTCCAGGAGCTGTACAAGCACAACCAGGCCGACTTCGCGCAGGTCATGCGCCCGGTGGTCAAGCGGGCCTTCCAGCCCACGCGCGTCGACATGCTGCCGCTGGCGCTGCGCCAGGCCATGGACACCATGGTCACCGGCCGCCCCGGCCCGGTGAACCTGGACATCCCCTACAACGTGTACCAGGAAGAAGCGGATGTCGAGCTGCCGCCGCCCTCCAACGTGCAGCGCGCGCATCGTCCCGGTGCCAATGACCTGGATGTGGCGACCACGCTGGACTTGCTGGCCGCCGCCCACAAGCCGGTGCTGTTCATCGGACACGGCGCCACGCTGTCGGAAGCCGGCGAAGAGATCACCGAGTTGGCCGAGAAGCTGGGCATCCCGGTCATCACCTCACCCAACGGCATGGGCTGCATTTCTGGCGACAACCCGCTGGCTCTCGGCTTCATCGGCCGCAACGGCGCCTACCCGGCCAACGAGGCGGGGCGACGTTCCGACCTGGTGATCACGCTGGGTACGCGCTTTGACGACCGCAGTTCGTCGAGCTGGCATGAAGGCTACTCGTGGAACTTCCCCAAGACCCAGCTGGTGCACGTTGACATCGACCCGCAGGAGCTGGGCCGCAACTACGCGCCGACTCTGGGCATCATTGCCGACGTCAAGGTGTTTGTGCGCCAGTTGCTCAATGCCCTGCCGGCACGCAGCGGCATCACGGCTACGCGCTACGCGCCTTGGCTGGCCGAGGTGCAGGGCTGGCAATCGCAGTGGGACGCTTTCGTGCAGCCGCACTTCGGCGACTCGACCAGCCCGCTGCGGCCCGAGTTCGTGGTCGGCACCTTGCAAAAGGTGCTGCCCGATGACGTGATCCTTGCGCTCGATTCCGGTGTGCACCACAACTGGTTCATGCAGTTCTGGAAGGCCAAGCGCCCGCAGAGCATGCTCAACAGCTGGGGCTACTCGTCGATGGGCTTTGGCGTCTGCGGCGTGATGGGCGCGCACTATGCGGCACCTGACCGCCCCTGCGTGGCGGTGGTTGGCGATGGTGGCTTCACCATGGCGCCGTATGTGCTGTGCACCGCGGTTGAACAAAATCTGCCGGTGATCTGGATCATCTGGAACAACTTTGCCTGGGGCGCCATTCGCGACCTGCAGTACGGCTTGTTCAACGGTCGCGAGATCGGCACCGCGTTCTACCACGGTCAGACCGGCGAGCGCTACAACCCGGACTTCGCCGCCTGGGCCCGTGCCTGTGGCGCCGATGGCTACACCATCACGCGGCCGCAGGACTTGGGCGTGACGGTGCAGCAGGCGCTGAAGAACAAGCGCCCCTGCGTGATCGACGTCCACGTCGATTCCGAAGTGCGCCCGCCTTCCACCGGGACCTGGCAATTGCCCCCGATTCCCTACAAGGAACCGCAGTTCGGCAAGCCATATAGAGCGTAACCCCCTGGATAAAGCGTGCCCCCTGAGCCGGCCTGCGGCCGTCTTCCCCCAGAGGGGGACGCCACCGGCGGCCCGGCGAAGCCGGTTCCGCGGTGGCCCGCGTAAAGACATTGAGATAACACACTGATAGGAGTTTTTATGACAAACAAAATCGCACTCGTTTTCGGTGGCACGCGCGGTATCGGCGCAGCCACGGTGCAGAAACTGGCCGAGAGCGGCTATGACGTGGCTTACACCTACGTCACCAGCGCACCCAACCTGCCGGCCACCATCGGCACGTCCCGTACCAAAGGCTATGCCGTCAACATCTGCGAAGCCGCGCAAGTGGCGCAGGTGTTCGCCGACGTGGCGCGCGACTTCGGCAGCGCGCCGCACTGTGTGGTGGCCAATGCCGGCATCAACGTGCCGCCCGGTCCGCTGGCCGCTTTCGACCCGGAGAACTTCCGCAAGCTGGTTGAGGTCAACATCGTTGGCGCCTTCAACGTGCTGAGCGCGGCGGCCCGCAACGTGGTCGATGGCGGCAACATCATCGGGCTGACCACCTCCATGGTGCGCGTGGCCGTGCCCGGCGGCGGCCCCTACACCGCGACCAAGGCCGCGGTGGAAAGCCTGTTGCGCTCCATGTCCAAGGAGCTGGCATCACGCAAGATTCGCGTCAACGGCGTGGCGCCGGGCCCGGTCGACACCGACCTGTTCCGCGCTGGCAAGGACGAGGCTGCCATCGCCCGTTCCGCCGCCATGAGCCCGTTCAACCGCATCGGCACACCCGATGAAGTGGCCGAGGTGGTGAGCTTCCTCGCTTCCGACAAGGCCTCCTGGGTTCATGGCCAGATCATCCAGCCCAATGGCGGCATGGTCTGAGCGACGCGCCAAGCATTTCATAAAAACTAAAGGAGATTGATTCGTGAAACTGAGTTCCCTGTTGACCGCGCTGACACTGTGTGTCGCCATCGCCCCTGTGGCTTCCCTGCAGGCCCAGACCTATCCGTCCAAGCCCATCACGCTCAACGTGCCCTACCCGGCCGGTGGGCCCACCGATGTGCTGGCGCGCACGCTGGCCAATGTGATGGAGAAAAACCTCAAGCAACCGATGGTGGTCGAGAACACCGGCGGCGCGGGTGGCACCGTGGGCGCCGCCAAGGTGGCGCGCGCACCGGCCGACGGTTATTCCATCCTGCTGCACAACCTGGGCATGGCGACCTCGCCAACGCTGTACCGCAAGATGCCTTACAACACGGAGGATCTGGTGCCGGTCGGTATCGTGGCCACCGTGCCCATGGTGCTGCTGGCCAGGAACGACATGCCGGCGAAAAACCTGGCCGAGTTGGTGAGCTACATCAAGGCCAACCCGAGCAAGGTCAACATGGGGCACTCGGGCATCGGTTCGGCGGCGCATCTGTGCGGCTTGTTGCTGCAGTCGACGCTGCAGGCCAAGGTCACGGCGGTCGCTTACCGCGGCGCCGGTCTGGCCATGACCGACCTGATCAGCGGTCAGATCGACATCATGTGCGAGCAGGTGTCGAGCTCGGCGTCTTTCGTCAGCACCGGCAAGGTCAAGGCCTATGCCGTCACGTCCAAGCAGCGCCTGCCGATTCTGGCCAATGTGCCGACCTTCACCGAAGCCGGTTTCCCGAAGGTCGACGTTGGTGTCTGGCATGGCCTGTATGCACCCAAGGGCACACCGAAAAACGTGATCGACCGCCTCTCGGCTTCCTTGACCGAGGCGCTGCGGGATGCCGAGTTGCAGCGCAAGTTCAACGAGTTGACCGCGGTGGTGGCGACGTCGGCCGAGGCTAAGCCTGAGCCGCTGCACAAGTTGCAGGCCTCGGAAATGGAGCGCTGGGCACCCATCATCAAGGCAGCTGCCGAATACGCTGACTGACATGCGTCACGTTGCCGGCGCACGGTGGCTGCAGCCAAGGACGCCACGCGCGACGCCATAAGCCATGAAGATTGCTGTCTTTACCAAAAACTTCACCAATCCGGCTTATGGCGCGGCCCGGCTCGGGGCCGAGCGTGCCGCCGCATTGTGGGGGGCCGAGGTGTTGCATTTCGTGCCGAAGAAGGGTGACGATCCGCAGGAGCAAAGCGCCCTGATCGATCAGGCGCTGGCCCTCAAGCCGGATGCGTTTGTGCTGTCGCCGGTGCATGCCTCCAAGGTGGACCCGGCGATCCGGCGCATTGCCGCCGCCGGTATCCCGATGATCGGCTTTGTCAATCCGATCCAGGCCGCGCCCAGCGTGTCCTATGTCAGCTCGGATGATTTCCAGTTGGCTCAGGGCATTGCTCGCCACCTGTTTTCTCATCTGCAAGGCCGGGGACGGGTGCTGGTGGTGACGGGCCCCGAGGAGTCGTTTACCAGCCTGGAGCGCTTGCGCGGTTTTCGTGAAGCAGCGCGCCAGTACCCTGACATCACTCTGGCTGGCGTGATTGCTGGCGATTATGTGCGCGAGATGGCGCGTGAGCGCACGGCGCAATGGCTGCATGACAACCAGGAACTCGATGCCTGCCTGGTCGCCAACGACATCATGGCCATCGGCGTGCTCGATGCGCTGGATGCGTCTGGTCGCACCGCAGCAGTGGTGGGCGTCAATGCCATTCCGCAAGCGGTTGCCGCCATCGCGCAGGGCCGCATGCTGGCCACAGCCGATTTCAACGCCATGCAGATGGCCTTTCTGGCCACCGAGTGCGCAGTGCGCCATCTGCGCGGCGAGGCGGTACCGGCCACGGTCGAGCTGCCGGTGCAGATCGTCGACCGCAGCAATTACCAGCAGTGGGACCAGCCTTACGCGCAGCGTCCCGTCATTCACCTCCACCAACTGAAGTCCTGAACATGTCAAAACACTGGCTGCGCTTTTTTGCCACGCTGATCACGGCGGCCGGCTGTCTGGCCCCGCCTGCCATGGCGCAGGACTACCCGAACAAGCCGATCCGCCTGGTGGTGCCGTTCGCCCCCGCCGGTGCGACCGACATCCTGGGTCGCATCGTGTCGGACCGCCTGGCGCCGATCTACGGCCAAAGCATCGTGGTGGACAACAAACCCGGCGCCAGCGGCCACCTGGGCGCCCAGCTGGTGGCCAAAGCGCCGGGCGACGGCTACACGCTGCTGATCGGCACCATCGGCATCCACGCGGCTTATGCCAGCTACCGCAAGCTCAGCTATGACCCGGCCGCCGAATTGAAACCGATCATGATCCTGGGCGAAGCGCCCAACCTGGTACTGGTGCCAGCCAACTCGCCCTACAAGACCTTTGCCGATTTCCTGGCTGACGCCAAGGCCAATCCGGGCAAGATCAGTTACGCCTCAGCCGGGCCAGGTTCTTCCGTGCACATGGTCACGGCGTTGTTCGAGCTGGTCAGCGGCGTCAAGCTCAACCATGTGCCCTACAGGGGCAGCGGGCCGGCGCTGGTCGATTTGATTGGCGGGCAAGTTGAGGTGATGTTCGACAACATGTCCTCGGGACAGCCGCATGTGCAAAGCGGCAAGCTGCGCGTGCTGGCGGTCACCGGCCCCAAGCGCGACCCGCGTTTTCCCCAGGTGCCGACCATCGCGGAGTCTGGTGTGCCGGGCTACAGCGGCACGTCGTGGTTCACCTTGGCGGCGCCACGCAGCACGCCGCCGGCGCTGGTGGACAAGCTCAACAAGGACGTGCGCCGGGCGCTGGCTTCACCCGAAGCGGTGGCCAAGTTCGATACGCTGGGCATCACCTTCACACCGAACACACCCGCGCAAGCCGCCGCGTTCATCAAGTCGGAAACCGTCAAGTGGAACCGCGTGATCCAGGCCGCCAATCTGCAACTGGACTGAGTCCAATCCCAACTCATGGAGTACTTCATGCACAGGAAATTCCTGCAACCCTTGTTGGCTCTGGCCCTGTGCGCGGCCTCTGCCGTTGCCCTGGCGCAGGACGTCTTTCCTTCCAAACCGATCAAGCTGCTCGTGCCTTACGCGGCGGGTGGCCCGGCTGACATGCTGGCGCGCATGGTGGCCGAGAAACTCACCACACGCCTGGGTCAGCCGGTGGTGATCGACAACAAGCCGGGTGCCGGCGGACACACCGGCGGCGAGCTGGTGGCGCGGGCACCAGCCGATGGCTACACGCTGATGCTGGGCACCATCGCCCACAACGGCGCGGTCAAGCTCTACAAGAACCTGCGCTATGACCCGACCCATGACCTGCAGCCAGTGATCCTGATCGCCGAAAGCCCCAGCGTGCTGTTGGTGCGACAAAACCTGCCCGTCAAGTCGGTGAGTGAACTGCTGGCCTTGGCGCGCAGCCAGCCCGGCAAGCTGACCTATGGCTCGGCCGGCAATGGCTCGGCCATGCACATGGCGGCCGAGCTGTTCCGCTATATGAGCAAGATCGACTATGTGCATGTGCCCTACCGCGGTGGGGCGCCGGCCATGGCCGACCTGCTGGGCGGCCAGATCGACATGCTGTTCGAAAGCCTGGGCACGGCGCACCAGCAACTCAAGAGCGGCAAGGTGCGTGCCCTGGCGGTGACCAGCACCAAGCGCAACCCCAGCCTGCCCGATGTGCCGACGGTGGCCGAAGCCGGTGTGCCCGGCTACTCCTCCGTGCCCTGGTACACGATTTCGGTCGCCAAGGGCGTGCCGGCGGCCATCGTCAACAAGCTGAATATAGAAATCAACGCCGTCTTGAAGGCACCCGATCTGGTGCAGCGCTGGGAAGCCCAGGGCGTTCTGCCCCTGGGTGGTTCGGTGGCGGATGCCGTGCGCCGCAACAAGGCGGAGACCGACAAGTGGAGCGCCGTGATCGACGCGGCCCAGATCAAGCTGGATTGAGCAGGCGACACATGATGCAACGCATGGAAGAAGTGTTTGACGTGGTGGTGGTGGGCGGCGGTGGTGCCGGCTTGGCCGCTGCCATCGAAGCGCGTGCCACCGGGCGCAGCGTCGTGCTGCTGGAGAAGAACCCGGCGCTGGGTGGTTCCACCGCCTGGTCGATCGGCTCGGTCAGCGCCACCCAGACGCCGCACCAGCGCCGGCGCGGCATCAAGGACAACCCGGCGGACCACTGGGCCGACATGCCGGGTTTTGCCGGCGACCAGGCCGGCCGCGACAACGACGAATTGCGCAAGATTCTGTGCGATGAGATGCCGGACACCTTCCAGTGGCTGCTCGATTCCGGCGTGCGCTTCATGGGGCCGATGCCCGAGCCACCGCATCGCCAGCCGCGCATGCACAACGTGCTGCCGAATTCGCGCTCCTTTATTTATCACCTGGGTCGCCGTGCCCGCCGTGCCGGTGTCGACATCCGCACCGATATGCGGGTGAGTAGCATCGTGCAGCAGGATGGCCGCATCATCGGCGTCGATGCCGAGGGTGACAGCGGCTTGCTGCGCTTCACCGCCCGCGGCGGCGTGGTGCTGGCCGCCGGCGACTTTACCAACGGTCCCGAATTCAAGGCCCGTTTCATGGGGCCGCAGGAAGCCAAGGTTGAGGGCGTCAACCTCACCGCCACCGGTGACGGCCAACGCATGGCCGAAGCGCTGGGCGCGCGCATCATCAATGGCGACCTGGCACTGGGGCCCGAGATCCGCTTCATTGCGCCGATCCGCGAGACCCTGGTGCGTCGCCTGCCGCCCTGGCGCTGGCTGGCGGTATCCATGGCGTGGTCGCTCGACCATCTGCCGGCGGCCTGGTTGCGGCCCTTCATGATGAAGTTCCTCACCACCACGCTGGCGCCATCGCCGACGCTGTTTGACGCCGGCGCCATTCTGGTGAACCGGCGTGGCGAGCGTTTTGGCAATGAACTCGACAAGCCGGCCTGGCGCCTGCCTGACCAGCCCGACAAGGTTGGTTTCATTGTGATCGACCAGGCTTTGGCGCAACGCTTCTCGGCCTGGCCGGATTTCGTCTCCACCGCGCCCGGCATTGCCTATGCCTACGTGCCCGACTACCGTCAGAACCGGCCGGACGTTTACACGCAAGCGCCGACGCTCGATGCCTTGGCCCTCAAGCTGGGTATGAATCCGGCGACGCTGGCGCGCAGCGCCGCATCCGGCAGCGTGCGCCCCTTGGGGGCGGGGCCGTATGTGGCGCTGGGCCCGGTGCGTTCGGTGTTCGTGCACAGCGAAGGCGGGCTGGTGGTGGATACCCAGCACCGCGTGCTGGGTGCCGATGATCAGCCCTTGCCGGGCTTGTATGCCGCCGGTTCGACCGGTCAGGGCGGTTTGCTGCTCAAGGGCCATGGTCACCACCTGGCCTGGGCCTTTGTCTCGGGCCGGCGTGCCGGCCGCCTGGCGGCGCAGGCGGTGGACACCAGCCGCGCCTGATGGCATCCCGATCAGGGGGGCATCACGAATCGTGATGCCCCTATGTCAGCCAGCCCCTGATGAGACGCGGCGACAGCCGCTACAGTCAGGCATCCCACATGAATTTTTCCGGCACAGCTTGACGCGGTGCCGCTGATGGAGGTTTTCCGCAATGGTTGATGTGCTTGTCATTGGTGGCGGCAATGCGGCTTTGTGCGCCGCCTTGATGGCGCGCGAGGCCGGGGCCTCCGTGCTGCTGCTCGAAGCCGCGCCGCGTGAGTGGCGTGGCGGCAATTCCAGCCACACGCGTAATCTGCGCTGCATGCACGATGCGCCGCAGGACGTGCTGGTCGAGGCCTATCCGGAAGAGGAGTTCTGGCAGGACCTGCTCAAGGTCACCGGCGGCATCACCAACGAGCACCTGGCGCGCATCGCCATTCGCGCCTCCAGCACCTGCCGCGACTGGATGCGCCAGCACGGCGTGCGTTTCCAGCCGCCGCTCTCAGGCGCGCTGCACGTGGCGCGCACCAATGCCTTCTTCATGGGCGGCGGCAAGGCGCTGGTCAACGCCTATTACCGCAGTGCCGAGAAACTCGGTGTGCAGGTTCGGTACAACGCACCGGTCAATCGGCTCGATATCCAGGGCGGCAAGTTCAAGGCAGCCTATATCGGTGACGAGCGCATCGAAGCCAAGTCCTGCGTGCTGGCGGCGGGCGGTTTCGAATCCAACCGCGAATGGCTGCGCGAAGCCTGGGGCCAGAACGCCGACGGTGAATGGCCGGCCGACAACTTCCTGATCCGCGGCACGCGTTTCAACCAGGGTGTGTTGATCAAGCACATGATGGAACAGGGCGCCGACATGATTGGCGACCCTTCGCAGTCGCACTGCGTGGCAATCGATGCGCGCGCGCCGCTGTACGACGGCGGCATCTGCACCCGCATCGACTGCGTCTCGCTCGGCGTGGTGGTGAACAAGAACGCCCAGCGCTTCTACGACGAGGGCGAGGACTTCTGGCCCAAGCGCTACGCCATCTGGGGCCGCCTGGTGGCGCAGCAGCCGGGCCAGACCGGCTACTCGATCATCGACAGCAAGGCCATCGGCCGCTTCATGCCGCCAGTGTTCCCGGGCGTGAAAGCCGACAGCCTGCCCGAGCTGGCACAAAAGCTGGGCCTGGATGTCGCGACCTTCATGCAGACGCTGAACGACTACAACGCCGCTTGCCGTGTCGGCACCTTCGACCACACCGCGCTGGACGACTGCCATACCGAAGGCGTGGCGCCGGCCAAGACGCATTGGGCCCGGCCCATCGACACCGGGCCGTTCTACGGCTACGCGCTGCGCCCCGGCATCACCTTCACTTACCTGGGCCTGAAGATCAACGACCAGGCGGCGGTGCATTTTGGCGGTGCGCCCAGCGACAACCTGTTTGTCGCTGGCGAGATGATGGCCGGCAACGTGCTCGGCAAGGGCTACACGGCGGGGGTCGGCATGTCGATCGGCACCGCCTTTGGCCGCATTGCCGGCACCCAGGCGGCGCAGGCTGCCATGAAGTCAGACGCAAATTTGGAGATGAAGCGTGCAGCAGCTTGAAACCTTGACCCGTGATGCCCGCGCCTTGGCCAATGGTGAGGTGGTGTTGAGCGCACCGGAAACCGAAGTCGCGCGCCAGTTGCAGATCTGCAATGCCTGCCGCTACTGCGAGGGTTTTTGTGCCGTGTTCCCGGCCATGACGCGTCGGCTCGAATTCGGCCAGGCCGACATCCACTACCTGGCCAATCTGTGCCACAACTGTGGTGCCTGCCTGCACGCCTGCCAGTACGCGCCACCGCATGAGTTTGCCGTCAACGTGCCGCAGGCCATGGCCCAGGTGCGGCTGCAGACCTATGCCGACTTCGCCTGGCCGCCGGCCTTGGGCGCGCTGTACAAACGCAATGGCCTGACACTCTCGCTGGCGGTGGCCGCCATGCTGGTGCTGTTCCTGTTGTTGACGGTGGCCTTGAAGGACGCCTTGTTTCGTGTGCCGTCGGACGTGAATTTCTACACCATCTTCCCGCACAACCTGCTGGTGTCGCTGTTCGCGCCGGTGTTCCTGTTCGCCGTGCTGGCGCTGTCCATGGGCGTGCGCCGCTTCTGGCGCGAGATCACGCCAGGCCAGGACGCGTCGCCGGGAGCGGTGGCAGCAGTCCAGACCGCCGCTGCCACGGAAGCCGTGCAGGATGCCCTGCGCCTGAAGTACCTCGACGGCGGCCACGGCGAGGGCTGTCACAACGAGGACGACGCCTGGACCCATTGGCGCCGCCGCTTCCACCACGCGACCTTCTACGGCTTCCTGCTGTGCTTTGCCGCCACCAGCGTGGCCACGCTCTACCACTACCTGGCGGGCTGGGCGGCTCCGTATGACTTGCCGAGCCTGCCCAAACTGCTGGGCGTGACGGGTGGCATCAGCTTGCTCATTGGCACGGCTGGCCTGTTCTGGCTCAACCTGCGGCGCCACCCGCAGCATGGCGATGCGGCGCAAAAGCCGATGGACCGCGGCTTCATCGCCTTGCTGTTCTTCACCAGCCTGACGGGCCTGGGCCTGTGGCTGGCGCGTGGCACGGCGGCCATGCCGGCCTTGCTGGCGGCGCACCTGGGCGTGGTGATGGCACTGTTCCTGACGCTGCCTTACGGCAAGTTCGCCCACGGCATCTTCCGCAGCGCCGCGCTGCTCAAGTGGGCTATCGAGAAACGCCTGCCCAGCCATCTCAAACTCGGCGATGATTAAGCCTTAGTCCATTCAAAAAAACAACGAGGAGACACAAGATGAAACTGGCACAAAAAATTTCCCGCCGCGCGGTCTTCGCCGGTCTGGGCCTGCTGCTGGGCTTCAGCCAGGCGACGATGGCCGATGAAATTCGCGTCATCAGTTCTGGCGGTTTCACCGAAGCCTACAAGCAGCTGGTGCCGCTGTACGAGCAAGCCAGCGGCAACAAGGTCATCACGGCCTATGGCGCGTCGATCGGCAATGCGCCGGATTCGATCCCGAGCCGGCTGGCGCGCGGTGAGAAGTTCGACATCCTGATCCTGTCCGACGCCGGGCTCGAAGCGCTGGTCAAGCAGGGGCATGCCGTGCCGGGCAGCCGGGTCGACCTGGGCCGCTCCATCATCGGCATGTCGGTGCGCAAGGGCACGCCGAAACCCGACATCAGCACGGTGGCCGCGCTCAAGCAGACCTTGCTCAATGCCAAGTCCATTGCCTACTCGGCCAGTGCCAGCGGCACCTACCTGTCGACTGAACTGTTCCCGCGCCTGGGTGTGGCCGAGCAGATCAAGGACAAGGCGAAAAGAATTCTCAGTGAGCGCGTCGGTGCCGTGGTGGCGCGCGGCGATGCCGAGATCGGGTTCCAGCAGGTCAGCGAACTGATGCCGTTCAAGGAGCTGGACTTCGTGGGGCCGCTGCCCGACGAGGTGCAGCAGACCATCTTCTTCTCGGCCGGTATCGGCTCGCAGGCCGCAGCGCCCGAGGCGGCCCGGCATCTGGTGCGTTTCCTGGCCTCGCCGGCCGCCGCCCCTATCGTGCGCAGCACCGGGCTGGAGCCGGGGGTCGCCAAGCGCTGAAGGACAAGATGGAGACAGCCATGGTGGAAAACGGTTATCTGAAAATCGAATCGATGCAGGGCCGCTGCTCGGCGGCCGAATGGCAGGCGCGCGTGGACTTGGCTGCCTGCTACCGGCTGGTCGATCTCTACGGCATGTCCGACATGATGGCCAACCACATCTCGATGCGCGTGCCGGACGAGGAGGGCGCATTTCTCATCAATGCCTACGGCATGATGTACGAGGAGATCACGGCATCGAGCCTGATCAAGATCGATGTCGATGGCAACATCCTGTCCAAGCCCGACTTCGGTGAACTGAACTACGGCATCAACAAGGCCGGTTATGTGATCCACAGCGCGGTGCACGCGGCCCGGCCCGAGGTGGACTGCGTCATCCATACCCACAGCTGGGCCTCGATGGCCGTCTCCGCGCTGGAGTGCGGCCTGCTGCCGATCACGCAGACCGCCATGCGCTTTCTCAAGATCGGCTACCACGACTACCAGGGCGTGGTGCTCAATCTGGCCGAGCAGGAATCCCTGTTGCGCGACATCGGCACCAAGGAGGCGCTGATCCTGCGCAACCATGGCGCCATGACGGTGGGCCGCAGCGTGGGCGAGGCCTTCAACTGGATGCACCGCCTGGAGCTGTCCTGCCGCGCCCAGTTGGCCGCCATGGCCTGCAACACGCCGCTGGCCAAGGTCGCCCCGCCGGTACTGGAAGAAACCTGGAACAACTACCAGCCCAGCACCCGGCGCCCCTATGGGCTGATGGAGTGGCCGGCCCTGTTGCGCAAGCTCGACCGGCTCGACCCGAGCTACAAGACCTGACGGGCTGACGACGGCCTGCTGCTGTTGGCATCGCAATGCATGCTGGCAGATCATAAAAATAGGGGAGACCTGCATGCCTGTTCATCCAATCTTTCTGTCCCTGCGCCGCCGCAGTATGCGGTGTCTCATCGCGGTCGCACTGCTGGGTGTGGCGTTTCTGGGCCAGACGGCAATCGCCCAAACCTACCCGGCCAAGCCGGTGCGTGTGGTGGTGGCCTTCACGGCCGGCGGCACTACCGACCTCCTGGCGCGTCTGGTGGCGCAGCAGCTTTCGGAAAAGCTCAAGCAGCAATTCGTGATTGACAACCGGCCCGGCGCCGGCGGCAACATCGGCACCGAGGCCGTGGTGCGCGCGGCGCCTGATGGCTACACGCTGATCGTCAACTCGGTCGGCCCCATTGCGCTCAATCCCACGCTGTACCCCAAACTTGGCTACAACCCGCTGACCGATCTGGTGCCCATGGTGCAGATCGCCGAGGTACCCAATGTGCTGGTGGTCAATGCGTCTCTGGGCATCAAGTCGATGGAGGAATTCCTGGCTTATGCCCGGGCCAACCAGGGCAAGTTGAACTATGGTTCCACGGGCGTGGGCACCTCGGCGCACCTGGCGGGCTACATCCTGGGCAAGCGCATGGATGTGGAGGCCACGCACATTGCCTACAAAGGCGCCGATGCCCTGCGCGACCTGCTGGCGGGGCGCGTCCAGTACATGTTTGCCACCATCCCCTCCGTCATGCCGCACATCATGGCGGGGCGCTTGCGGCCGCTGGCGGTGAGCAGTGCCAGGCGTTCGCGCGCATTGCCGGACGTGCCGACGGTGGCCGAGAAAGGCTTTCCCGGATTTGAGGCCGGCTCCTGGTTTGGCTTCTTCGCGCCCAAGGGCACGCCGGAGGCGGTGGTGGCGCAGATCAACAAGGCGGTGAACGAAATCATTGGCCTGCCGGCGATGGAAAAGCAGTTGATCCGCGAGGGGGCCGACCCGGTGGGCGGCAGCGCCGCGCAGTTTGCCCAGTTCGTGCAGCGTGAGCATGACAAGTGGCAGAAGATCGTGCGCGAATCCGGCGCGGTGGCCGAATGAGCCACCCGTCACAACCCGTGCGCATCTTGCTGTCGCAGCAGGCTATGCCGCAGCTGGATGGTGCGATTGCACAGGTGATGGGCGAGCGGCCCTATGAACTGGTGGCCATCGAGTCGGCGGTCGCCAGCGGGCGTACTGATATCGACATCGCCTTCATCACGCGCGACGTCACCGGCCTGTCCACCAAGCATGTGCTGGCCGAGGCCCTGCAGGCCTGCTACGCAGTGCTGCGCCAGTCAGGTCGCTTGCAATGGGTTCATATCCACTCCGCCGGCGCCGACCGCCCCATCTATGTCGAATTGCGCCAACGCGGTGTGAGCGTGACCACGTCCTCGGGCGCCAATGCCGAAGTGGTGGCCGCCACCGCGCTGGCCGGCCTGCTGGCGCTGGCGCGCCGCTTCCCGCAACTGATGGCGGCGCAGCGCACGCACAGCTGGGCACCACTGCTGGCCGGCCAGTTGCCGCGCGACCTGCCCGGCCAGACGGCGGTGCTGGTGGGCTGGGGTCCGATCGGGCAGCGCATCGGTGACTTCCTGCGCCTGCTGGGCTTGCGGCTGATCGTGGTGCGCACGCAGCCCGCCGCCGTGTCCGATGGCGTGGAGATGGTGACCTTCGAGACCTTGCCGCAGGTGCTGCCGCGCGCCGACTGGCTCTTGCTGGCCTGTCCGCTGACGGACAAGACGCGCCGGCTGGTCGATGCCCGCGCGCTGGCTGCCATGCCGCGCGGTGCGGGCCTCATCAATGTGGCACGCGGCGAGGTGGTGGTGGAGGCGGATCTGATCGAGGCCTTGCGCGTCGGGCACTTGGGGAGCGCTTTCCTCGATGTGTTCGAACACGAGCCGCTGGGGGCCGATTCGCCACTGTGGGATTTGCCGCATGTCATCGTCACCCCGCACTCGGCCGGGCACTCCGACGGCAACTACCAGCGCGTGATCGACATGTTCCTCGACAATCTGCGCCGTTGGTGTGCGGATGCGCCACTGCGCAATGCCATTCAGTAGCGAGCCGGTCGGTGGATCAGCGGGAGCGCTATTTGTTTTGTAGCGACTGGACCGACGGATCGGTGTACAGCATCTCTACCGGGAAGCGCTGGCCGCGCAGGTAGTCTTCCATGCAGCGCAGCACCAGCGGGCTGCGGTGGCGCGCGGTGCTGGCGCGGATTTCATCCGGGCTCAGCCAGAGCGTGCGCACAATGCCCGCGTCGAACTGGCGGCCAGCTTGTGCCTCCCCCAGTTCACCGCAGAAGGCAAAGCGCAGGTAGGTGATGTCCTCCACGTGCGTGCTGCCGGCGCTTTGGCGCTGCAGGCGCGACAGGTAGACGCCGACCAGCGCCGTGGGGCGAAACAGGCGGGTGGTTTCTTCCAGCGCTTCGCGGGCACAACCCTCGAGCGGCGATTCGCCCGGGTCCAAATGGCCGGCGGGATTGTTCAGGCGCAAGCCTTCGGCGGTCTCTTCTTCGACCAGCAGGAATTTGCCGCCTTGCTCAATGATTGCTGCGACCGTGACGCTGGGTTTCCATCGTGTATCCATGGTGTCGTGTGATGTTCGTGGGTGTTGGGGTGTGCTGGCGGCCTTATTTTTCACTTTGCCAGGTGCCCTTGCGTTTCATCACGCCCCAGCTGCTTTCCTTTTGCCGGGCCCACTGGAACAGACCGACAATGCGCCACCAGGTGTTGAGTTGCCGATAGCCCAGATTTTCCACGATCACGATCAGAACCAGCAGGGCGAGGTGGCGCAGCCTGGGGTACATGCGAAATGAAAGTTGTTCGAGCAGCAAGCCTGACACACTCAACAGGATGCCCAAGCCAATGGCGACGAAAACAAAGAGCCCAAAGGCCTGCCACGACACCAAACCGGCATAGTAGGCATAGACCATCCAGAGATAGCCGCCAAATTCCAGTACCGGCCCCAGCCATTCGAAAATCACCATGAAGGGGAAGGCGATCCAGCCCGGCCAGCCGCCGTGGCGGCTGAACATCAGGCCCCAGTGGCTGCTCAGGCTCTCGGCCAGACCGCGCTGCCAGCGCACCCGCTGGTTTCTCAGCGTTCGCCAGTCTTCCGGTACTTCGGTCCAGCACACGGGGTCCGGCACGAATTCGATGCGGTAGGGTTTTTTCTTGGCCCGCATCTGGTGGTGGATCCGGACCACCAGTTCCATGTCTTCGCCAATCGTATTGCTGCGGTAGCCGCCGACTTCGATCACGGTTGCTTTCTTGAACAGGCCGAAAGCGCCAGAGATGATCAGCATGGCATTCAGGCTGGACCAGCCCAGACGGCCAAACAGGAACGCCCGCAGGTACTCCATGACCTGGAACAGGGCCCAGGGATTGCTTGGCAGATCGATCCGGGTCAAATAACCATCCCTGACCTCGCAGCCATTGGCGGCTCGAACGGTGCCGCCCGTGGCCACCATATGCGGCGAGCGCAGAAACGGCTCGACCACCTGCTGCAGGCTGTTGCGCTGCAGGATCGAATCCGCATCGACGCCGCAAAAAAGCGGGTAGCGGGCGGCATTGATGCCCGCATTGAGTGAGTCGGCCTTGCCGCCATTGGCCTTGTCGATGACGCGCAGCTTGGGGTGCGTGGTGGAGCGGTAGATGCCCCGGACCTCCTGCGTCTTGAGCTGGATGCGATAGGCTTCCGGGAAGGGCAGCAGTGCAAACGCCTGTTGGAGCACTTCCAGTGTGGCATCGGTGGAGCCGTCATTGATGACGATGATCTCGAACTCGGCGTAGGTCAGCTGCAGTGCAGAGCGCACCGTGGCGGTGATGGTGGCGGCTTCGTTGAAGGCGGGCACCAGGACGCTGATGGGGGGCGCCAGCATGGAAAAAGCCTGGGGCAGTTCGCTGATGTCACGGCGCTGGCTATTGCGATACAGCGCCAGCGCCGACAGCATGTTCAGCAAAAGATAGACGCTGTTGAGAACGATGAAATACAGCAGCGTGAACCAGGTCAGGAAGGTGGCCATCAATAACTACCCTGTGATTCTTCGGCAAAGACCTGCCTGAAAATCTCGCGTGCGAACTGGTCCGGCAGGTCGACCAGCAGGCGGTTGAGCTCGGCGCGGCTGAGGAAGGGCAGGCCGACGAGCGCCTGCGCGGCGCGGTAGCGCACCCACCACTGCGGGTCTTTCAGCAACTCGATCAGACGGGGAACGTCCGACGTGTCGCCAAGCTGGCTCAGTGATTTGGCGACCTGCACCCGAACGCGCCAGTCAGGGTGGCTTGCATTGGCGCGCACGGCCTCCAGTATTTGCGAGCCGCTGGCAAGCCGCATGGCGGCAATCAGTATGTTGGCGGGCTGCTCGGGGTTGAGCAAGGGCAGCAGTGCGGTGGGTGAGATTTGCAGCCGCAGTGCTTCGGCAAATCTGAGCGCTCTTGGCAGACGTTCCGCTTCGCGCTTGAGCAGTTCTTCCAGTCCGCCCAATTGGTTCAGCCGGCGGGTCATTTCAGCGCCCAGAGCGTCCCTCGACTCCCGCATCAAGGTGGAAGCACGGACCATCTCCCAGTCATCACGCGTCAGCAACAGCGGAACGATGATGTGGGCAGCCTCTTCGGGGTCGATCTGCAGCAGGGCCCGCGCGGCATACAGCGAGATCGAGCTGTTGGCTTGGTTGAGTTGGGTGCACAACAGCTTCCAGGCTGAGCGGTCGCGCATATAGCCCAAGGTCATGATGGCAAACAGCCGTTCGGAGCGGTTGCCGTGTTCCAGTAGGTCGCGGGCCATGGCGTCACAGCCGAGGCGATAGGCAATCTCGCTCAGCCGGGCGGTGGCGTCGCCGCGCAAGGACTCCTGGAAAAGGATCCAGAGTTTCAGAAACCACCATTGCTCGCGCCGCCGCAGCTTGGGGAGCACGAAAACCTCATCGCCCATCAGGACGCGCATCAAGGCCGGACGCCAGAGCTCGATAAAGGCTTTTTCGCGTCGCTCTTGCCATTGGGTGTGAATATGCAGGACGATGATCGCCAGGAGCAGCAAGGCCGTCAGGAGGACGGCGGCGCTCCCGATCCAAAAGGCAAGGCGCAGATACGGGTCAGAAAATGTATTGAACACCGATGCGCAGCCCGTTGCGGCTGTAGTAGTCGCCTTGGTGGGTCGAATTCAGCACATAGGTGAGAGCCCAGTCGCGGTTCACCCAGTGGCGCCCGCTCAAGGCGATCGAACTGACGTTCGCCAGTGTCACCAGCGTGTTGTCAATCGTGGCTTCCTGGCCGTTGGAGGCGGACAGGGTCACGGCATTTTTTTCACCATAGTAATAGCTGCCTCTTAACTCGGCACTTGAGGTGCTGGTGTCAGAGACCCGGACCGGCCGCCAGGCCACCGCCCAGCTGAACGCCGAGACATAGTGCTCCACCATCAGTATCGACTGCTCGACGCTGACGTCGTTGTAGCGCGTGCTTTTCACGCCGCCATGCACCAGCCAAGCGGGGGCGAACTCGTATTGCAGAGTCAGTCCCAGACTGTGTTGGGGCAGGAAACGGTGCATGGTGCCGAGGCTGCCATCGACCGTTACCGCCAGTTTTTCGCTCAGGGGCTGGACATAGGTGGCGTTCAGCTGTTCATCGTTGGTGTTGAAGCGATTGGCTTGCACCAGCGAGGCTTCGATCAGTTGGCGCGGCCCCAGCTGACGGTTCAGGCGCACGGTGTTTTCTGTCCAGCCAGGCTTGCCATGACTGAGCTGCTGCTGTTCGGTGCTGAGTTCCAGCGTGACAGGCGTCGCCACCGCAGCGGGCTGGGCCAGTGCCTGCACCGCAGTCCAGCAGATTCCGAAAACAAAAAAAGGAAGCGTTTTTTTCATGACATCGTTTCAGACTGACAAAACGGGGCTTGTCAAAACCCGCAGAAATTCGTGAAGTCGGCACCCATCCGCCCGGCACGGATCCGATTCAGGCCAGAGGGGGTCTGGCTGGCAAATAGCGACGCATCCGCGCCAGCAACTCTTCCGGCTTGAAGGGTTTGACCAGATAGTCGTCGGCGCCCATGTCGAGCGCGCTGGCGATGTCACTGCCCTGGCTCTTGGCACTCAGCATGATGACGCGGACGTGTTGCCAGCCTGGTTGAGCACGCAAGCGGCGCAACAACTCGAAACCATCTATGAAGGGGAGCATCACATCCATCAAGACCAGACTGGGGGGCGGCTGGTGTTGAATGTATTCCATGGCCGCATGACCGTCGGTGGTGACAACCACCTTGTACCGTTCCCGTTCCAGCATGAATTGCAGCAGATGAGACGTGAATTCGTCATCTTCCACAATCAGAACTGACGCGGGGTCTTGTTCAATCGGGCTCATGAAGCTGGGTTCGGGTAAACATGGGGGCTGGCTAACAAAACAGGGCGTTGCTTAAAAAGAAACTCTACCGCAATTCCTGCCGCAGCGCTGTGCGCCAACGACCGGTGCGCGAACGCCTGTAAGTTTGCGGGTGGGGTGCACGGGGTCATGCCTGAGGTGTCTGGTGATTTTAACGTGTAGACATAAAGGGGCAGCCCAAATGGAGGGGCATGCCGGCCGAAACTTGGGTGGGCGAAACACGCGATGCCGTTAGCCCGGAGACGGCCGATAAGCGCAAGGCCATTAAGCAGAAAACGGCCCTCGCGTTCGATGATGGCGGCCACGGTGACACTCGGTTTCCGAGCGCATATTCATAAGTGTGAATTATGAATCGGAGCCCAAATGCTTATGCGGCATATTCCTGGTGGGAATGAATTTCTCAGTTAAGCTTACGTGATGTGCGGGCAGCGCTGTAGGAATATGACCTGCGTGACCGTTATGAAAATTATGTTGAGGAGATGACTTATGCAAGCTGGCACAGCTCAACCGGCGCAGCGCATCGGTGTGCCGCGGGAGATTTTCCCGGGTGAAAAGCGCGTGGCGACGGTGCCCGAGGTGGTGGAGAAACTCATCAAGCTCGGCTTCCAGGTGGCCGTCGAATCGGGCGCCGGTGACGCCGCCAATTTCAGCGACGACGCCTATCGTGCCGCCGGCGCTGAAGTCATCAACGGCGCCGCGGCGCTGTGGGCGGCATCGGACATCGTCTTCAAGGTGCGCGCACCCAGCACGGACGAAGTGGCGCTCATGCGCGAGGGCGGCAACCTGATCAGTTTCATCTGGCCGGCGCAGAACCCGGAGCTGATGCAGCAGCTGGCCGCCAAGAAGGCCACCGTGCTGGCCATCGACGCGCTGCCGCGCACGCTGAGCCGCGCACAGAAAATGGACGCCCTGACCTCCATGGCCGGCGTCAGCGGCTACCGCGCCGTCATCGAGGCCGCCAACGCCTTCGGCCGTTTCTTCAACGGCCAGATCACGGCGGCAGGCAAGGTGCCGCCGGCCAAGGTCTTCATCGCTGGCGCCGGGGTGGCCGGTCTGGCGGCGATTGGCACCGCAGCCAGCCTGGGCGCCATCGTGCGCGCCAACGACACCCGCGCCGAAGTGGCCGACCAGGTCGTCTCGCTGGGCGGTGAGTTCGTCAAGGTCGACTACGAGGAAGAGGGCTCGGGCGGCGGCGGCTACGCCAAGGTGATGTCCGAGGGCTTCCAGCAGGCCCAGCGCGAGATGTACGCCAAGCAGGCGCGCGAGGTGGACATCATCATCACCACCGCGCTGATTCCGGGCAAGCCGGCGCCCAAGCTCATCACCGCCGAGATGGTCAAGAGCATGAAGCCAGGCAGCGTGATCGTCGACATGGCGGCCGAGCAAGGCGGCAACTGCGAGCTGACCGAGCCGGGCCAGGCGGTGGTCAAGCACGGCGTGACCATCGTCGGCTACACCGATCTGGCCTCGCGCCTGTCCAAGCAATCGTCGACCCTGTACGCTACCAACCTGTTTCGCCTGGCCGAGGAACTGTGCAAGGCCAAGGACGGCGTCGCCAACGTCAACATGGAAGACGACGCCATCCGCGGCCTGACGGTCGTCAAGGACGGCAACATCACCTGGCCGGCCCCGGCGCCTAAACCGGCGGCCGCACCTGCGCCGAAGCCGGCCGCCGCACCGGTGGCCGAGAAGAAGGGCGGCCACGGTCACGGCAGCAGCGCGCCGCTGCCGGCCAAGACCCTGGCGATCCTCTTTGCCGTCGCCGCACTGGCCTTCTGGTTCATCGGCTCGTTTGCGCCGGCGGCCTTCCTTGGCCACTTCACGGTGTTCGTGCTGGCCTGTTTCATCGGCTACATGGTGGTGTGGAACGTGACCCCGGCGCTGCACACGCCGCTGATGAGCGTGACCAACGCCATCTCCAGCATCATCGCCATCGGCGCGCTGATCCAGATCGCGCCGCCGGAAGCCGGCATGGGCGGCCGCCCTGACGACTTGATCCGCTGGCTGGCCTTTGCCGGCGTCGTGCTGACGGCGGTCAACATGTTCGGTGGTTTCTCCGTCACCCGCCGCATGCTCGCCATGTTCCGCAAATAAAAGAAAGAGAAGAAAGACGATCATGTCCCAAAGTCTCGCTACAGTCGCCTACCTGGGCGCCGCCATCCTGTTCATTCTGAGCCTGGGCGGCCTGTCCAACCCCGAAACCTCGCGCCGCGGCAACCTGTTCGGCATGGTCGGCATGGCGCTGGCCGTGCTGGCTACAGTGTTTGGCCCGCGGGTCAGCCCGGCCGGCATCCCCTGGATCATCGCTGCGCTGCTGGTCGGTGGCAGCATCGGTCTGTACGCCGCCAAAACGGTGAAGATGACGCAGATGCCCGAGCTGGTCGCGCTGATGCACAGCCTGGTGGGCCTGGCCGCCTGCCTGGTTGGTTTCGCCAGCTACGTCGACACCTCGGTCACCTTGAGCGGCGCCGAAAAGAGTATCCATGAGGTCGAGATCTACATCGGCATCCTGATTGGTGCAGTCACCTTCTCCGGCTCGCTGATTGCCTTCGGCAAGCTGTCGGGCAAGATTGGCGGCAAGCCCCTGTTGCTGCCGGGTCGCCACTGGATGAATCTGGCCGGCCTGCTGCTGGTGGTCTGGTTCGGGCGTGAATTCCTGGCCGCCCACGACGTGGCCGCCGGCATGACACCGCTGATCGTGATGACCGTGATCGCCCTGCTGTTCGGCATCCACATGGTGATGGCCATCGGCGGCGCCGACATGCCGGTGGTGGTCTCCATGCTCAACAGCTATTCCGGCTGGGCCGCTGCGGCGACAGGCTTCATGCTGAGCAACGACCTGCTGATCGTGACCGGCGCGCTGGTGGGCTCCTCCGGCGCCATCCTGTCCTACATCATGTGCAACGCGATGAACCGCAATTTCATCAGCGTGATTGCCGGCGGCTTTGGCTCTGGCGGCGGTGCGCCGGCCAAGTCGGGCGAAGCCGCCCAGCCGCAAGGCGAAGTGCTGCCGGTGAGCGCGGTCGAGACCGCCGAGCTGCTGCGCGAAGCCAAGAGCATCATCATCGTGCCGGGCTACGGCATGGCGGTGGCGCAGGCCCAGCACACGGTGTACGAAATCACCAAATTGCTGCGTGCCAAGGGCGTCAAGGTGCGTTTTGCCATCCACCCGGTGGCGGGTCGCATGCCGGGGCACATGAACGTGCTGCTGGCCGAGGCCAAGGTGCCTTACGACATCGTGATGGAAATGGATGAGATCAATGATGACTTTGGCGACACCGACGTCGCCATGGTCATCGGCGCCAACGACATCGTCAACCCGGCGGCGCAGGACGACCCGACCAGCCCGATCGCCGGTATGCCGGTGCTTGAGGTCTGGAAGGCCAAAACCTCCATCGTCATGAAGCGCTCCATGGCCTCGGGCTACGCCGGTGTGGACAACCCGCTGTTCTACAAGGAAAACAACCGCATGCTGTTCGGCGATGCCAAGAAGATGCTGGACGAGGTCTTGGGCGCACTCAAGGTCTGACGAGGCATAATTCCTCCCTGAGGAAAAAAGCACGACCGTGCGGAAAAATTTCCGCACGGTTTTTTTTCGCCCCAAACAGACAAAATGCCAAAAACTGGAGACAAGACCATGAACGACCGAATCTGGCTCAACAGCTACCCCGCAGGCGTCCCGGCGGACCTTCCGCCCTCACCCTACCCGTCCCTGGTGGCACTGATGGAGGAGAGCTTTCGCCAGTACGCCGATCGACCCGCCTACAGCTTCATGGGCAAGCAGCAGACCTTTGGCGAGACCGATCATTTGAGCCAGGCCTTGGCGGCCTACTTGCAGGGTTTGGGCCTGGTCCAGGGCGACCGTGTCGCCGTCATGATGCCCAATGTGCCGCAGTACCCGGTGGCGGTGGCCGCCATCCTGCGTGCCGGTTATGTGGTGGTCAACGTCAACCCGCTGTACACGGCGCGCGAACTGGAGCACCAGCTCAAGGACTCGGGCGCCAAGGCGATTGTCATCATCGAGAACTTCGCGCACACGCTGCAGAAGTGCCTTGCCGACACGCCGGTGCAACATGTGGTGCTGTGCGCCATGGGCGACCGGCTCGGGATGCTCAAGGGCACGCTGGTCAACTACGTGGTGCGCAACGTGAAGAAGCTGGTGCCCGCGTTTCATTTGCCCGGCGCGGTGCGCTTCAACGAGGCGTTGGCGCAGGGCGCGCGCGCCACGCTGCGCCGGCCTGACATTCAACCCGATGACGTGGCGGTGCTGCAGTACACCGGTGGCACCACCGGCGTCTCCAAGGGCGCGGTGCTGCTGCATCGCAATGTGATTGCCAACGTGCTGCAGTCGCAGGCCTGGAATGATCCGGTCATGCAGAAGGTGCCGGCCGATGAGCAGGTCACCACCGTCTGTGCCCTGCCGCTGTACCACATCTTCGCCTTCACGGTCGGCATGATGCTGTCCATGCGCACCGGCGGCAAGCTGATCCTGATTCCCAACCCGCGCGACCTGCCGGCCGTGTTGAAGGAGCTGTCCAAACACAAGTTCCACAGTTTCCCCGCAGTCAACACGCTGTTCAACGGCCTGGCCAACCACCCGGATTTCGGCACGGTGGACTGGAGTCACCTCAAGGTTTCGATTGGCGGCGGCATGGCGGTGCAAAGCGCGGTGGCCAAGCGCTGGTTCGAAAAAACCGGCTGCCCGATCTGCGAGGGCTATGGCTTGAGCGAAACCAGCCCCTCGGCCAGTTGCAACCCGGTCACTGCTACCGAATACACCGGCACCATCGGCGTGCCGATTCCCGGTACCTGGATGAAGCTGCTGGATGACGAGGGGCGGGACGTGCCCCAGGGGCAGGCCGGTGAGATTGCCATCAAGGGGCCGCAGGTGATGGCCGGTTACTGGCAGCGCCCGGACGAAACCGCCCAGGTCATGACGGCGGATGGCTACTTCAAGACCGGCGACGTTGGCATCATGGACGAGCGCGGCTTCTTCCGCATCGTCGACCGCAAGAAGGACATGATTCTGGTCAGCGGCTTCAATGTTTACCCGAACGAGATCGAGGACGTGGTGTCGCGGCTCGACGGCGTCCTGGAGTGCGCCTGCGTCGGCATGCCCGATGCGCAAAGCGGCGAGGCGGTCAAGCTGGTGATCGTGCGCAAGAACCCGGCGCTGGATGAAGCGCAGGTGCGCGCGTTCTGCCGCGAGAACCTGACCGGCTACAAACAGCCCAAGGTGATCGAGTTTCGCACCGAGATGCCCAAGACGCCGGTGGGCAAAATCCTGCGGCGCGAGTTGCGGGATGCCAAGTAAGGCGCCGCTGTTGTCGTGACGCCGCGCACCACCGCCATCCTCAGTGCTCTGGCCGAAGAGCAGCAGGGCCTGCTCGAACGGCTGCAGCAGCCGCGGCGCGTGACCCGTGCCGGGCGCGACTTCTGGCTCGGCGATTTGCACGGCCAGCCGGTGGTGCTGGCGCTCTCGCGCATCGGCAAGGTGGCGGCGGCCACCACCGCCACCACCCTGATCGAAGCCTTCGGTGTGCAGCGCCTGGTGTTCACCGGTGTGGCCGGCGGCGTCGGGCCGGACGTGCGAGTGGGGGACGTGGTGGTGGCGAGCGAATTCGTGCAGCACGACATGGATGCCTCGCCGATCTTCCCGCGCTACCAGATTCCGCTTTACGACCGCGAGCGTTTTGCCTGCGACGTCGATCTGTCGGCGCTGCTGTCGGGGGCGGTGCGCGCTGGCGGCTACACCCTGCACCAGGGCCTGATCGCCAGCGGCGACCGTTTTGTGTCAGCGGCCGAGGAGTCGCGGCTGCTGCAAGAAGCCCTGGCTGCCGCCGGCCATGCGCCGTTGGCAGTGGAGATGGAAGGCGCCGCCGTGGCCCAGGTCTGCTTTGACTACGGCATACCGTTCGCCGCCATGCGCACCATCTCCGATCGCGCCGACGACACGGCGCACGTCGACTTCCCCAAATTCGTCACCGAAGTGGCCAGCCGTTACGCCCTCGCGATCATCGAGGAGTTTGTACGTGGTTTGAACACGATGCACCCGACATGAAGGGCTTGCTCGCGTAAACGCCGTGGAACCGGCTTCGCCGGGCCACTGGCGTTGTCCCCCTCAGGGGGAGAGGACCGCTACACGCAGTGAGCGGTCAACAGGGGGAGCTATTTAAGCCAGCCGCGGCGGCGGAAATACCACATCGGAACGAGCGCGCTGGCCACCATCAGCGCCAGCGCATAGGGGTAGCCCCAGACTTGGGCCAGCTCGGGCATGAACTGGAAGTTCATGCCGTAGATGCTGGCGATCAGCGTGGGCGGCAGCAGCGCGACGCTGGCCACCGAGAAGATCTTGATGATCTTGTTCTGGTTGATGTTGATGAAACCGACCGTCGCATCCATCAGGAAGTTGATCTTGTCAAACAGGAAGGCGGTGTGCGAGTCGAGCGAGTCGATGTCGCGCAGGATCTGGCGCGCCTCCTCGAACTGCTCGCCGTTGAGCATCTTGCTGCGCATCATGAAGCTCACGGCGCGACGGGTGTCCATCATGTTGCGGCGGATGCGGCCGTTCAAGTCTTCATGGCGGGCAATCGCGCCCAGCACTTCGCTGGCCAGGGCGTCGGTCACATCGCCGGCCAGCACCTTGCTGCTGACTTTTTCCAGCTCGTCGTAAATGCCCTCCAGCGTGTCGGCCGAGTATTCGGCGTCGGCGTCGAACAGCTTGAGCAGTACTTCCTTGGCGTCCTCGATCAGGCCGGGGGCGCGCCGTGCGCGCATGCGCAGCAGGCGGAACACCGGCACGTCTTCGTCGTGGATGGAGAACAGCACGCCGCGGCTTTTGAGCTCGATGTTGTGCTGGTTGAGGATGAAGGCCACCCGCACGGTACGCGGCTCGTCCTCGTCGGCAATCAGGAAGTCGCTGCGGATGTGCAGTTCGCCGTTGTCTTCCTCATAGAAGCGGGCCGATTCCTCGATGTCCTCGTCCATCGCGTCTTCCGGGATGGACAGGCCGTAGTACTGTTTGACCCAGCGCTTTTCCTCGACGGTGGGCGACTCCAGATCGACCCAGATCGGCTGGAATTTGGAGAGCTCCTCCAGCGACTCGATCTCTTCCTGGAAGAGTCGACCGTTGGCAAGCGTAAAGATGTTGAGCATGGCTCACTCCCTCTGGTGATGTTGCATCTGGCAGGGTGTTCGGGTGTTTGCTTTCAACCCCGATGCCAATGAGGGAGTTGAAAGCTACCGACTAGGGTAGGTTTCCAAGGAGCGCTCTCCGAGAGTTTCGTTGGCTGGATTATCGCATTGCCAGCGCCGTTAGGGGGCCTAAAACCGGGCCGTCATTTGACTTTTTGAAATGGTGCTAAACCACCGCCGCGGCGCGGGATCGCCAGGCGGCCCGGATGGGCATGTCCGGGCCCGGGACGGGCCGGGTTTGCCGCACAATAAGGCGTTTGTCAGTTAGAGTTGCAGCCATTGCGTCAGCATCACAAGACAAAAGGCACGCATGAAAGCAGCTCCCATAGGGGACAATGAGTCTGATCGGCTGGAAGCACTGCACCGTTACCGCATCCTGGATACGGCGGCAGAGGTCGAGTACGACGACTTTACGCAGCTCGCGGCGCAGATCTGCGGGACACCCATTGCCCTGGTGTCGCTGGTGGATGCCGGGCGCCAGTGGTTCAAGAGCCGGATCGGGCTGGATGCGACGCAGGGTGCGCGCGATATTTCTTTCTGCGGACACGCCATTCACCAGCGCGAGGTGTTCGAAGTCAGCAACGCCCTGGAAGACGAACGTTTTTCAGACAATCCCCTCGTCACCGAGGCGCCCCATATCCGCTTTTACGCTGGCGCACCGCTGGTCACGCCGCAGGGCCATGCCGTCGGCACGCTGTGCGTGATCGACCGCGTACCGCGCAAGCTCACCGAGGGGCAGAAAAATTCCCTGGCGATGCTGGGGCGCCAGGTGGTGCGTCAAATGGAGCTGCGTCTGGGGCTGCAGCGCGAGCATCAACTGTATTTGGCGCTTGCACGCCAGGCCAAATTCCAGGAGGTGCTGCTCAGCAGCGTGGCGGCCTTCATCATCACCACTGACGCGCACGGCCTTCTCACCAGCGTCAATCCGGCATCTGAAGTCCTGTTGGGCTACAGCGCAGCGGAGCTGCTGGGCACCAATGTGCTGGACAGCTTGCATGTCAAGGAAGAGCTGCAGGCGCGGGCCCAGGCGCTCAGCACGGAGCTGGGCCGCCAGGTGCATTGGCGCGAGGCCTTGGTCGCCAAGGTGCTGCTGGGCGCGCCGGAAACGCGGGAGTGGCACTACCGGCGCCGCAATGGCGCACTGCTGCCGGTGCTGCTGTCCGTGTCGAGCCTGAAGGACGACGACGGCCAACTCACCGGCTATATCGGCTTGGCCTGGGACATCAGCGAGCGCAAGCAGGCCGACGAGGCCCTGCGCGCCAGCGAGGCGCGGCTGCAACTGGCGATGACGGCCGCGCGCACCAGCCTGTGGGACGCCAACCCGAAGAGCGGCCGCATCGTCCTGGATGCCCATTGGGCGGAGCTGATCGGGGAGACGCCGCGTGACATCAATATCTCCTTTCAGCAGCTCGCGGCCTTGGTCCCGCCGGACGAGGCGCCTGGGGTCCAGGCCCGCATGATGGCGGTGATCAAGGGGGAAACACCCGATTACGTAACCGAGCACCGGATCCGGCACCGGCAGGGCCACTGGGTCTGGATTGAAAGCCGTGGCCGGGTGGTGGAGCGTGACGAAAACGGACGTGCCGTGCGCATGATCGGTACCAACACCGACATCACGGAGCGCCGGCGGGTGGACCAGATGAAGGCTGAGTTCGTCTCGACGGTGAGCCACGAGCTGCGCACGCCGCTGACCTCGATCAACGGGGTGCTGGGGCTGGCGTGCGGCGGGGCGCTCGGCCCGCAGTCGGAGCAGGCCCAGACCTTGCTGGAGATGGCCTACAAGAACAGCCAGCGCCTCACCGACCTGATCAATGACCTGCTGGACATGGAAAAGCTGGCGGCGGGCAAGATGCATTTTGACCTCCAGGCACAGGAAATCATGCCGATGGTGGTGCAGGCCATCGAGAGCCTGCGCGCCTATGCCGACCAGTATCAGGTGCGCTTGGTGCTCAAGGAGCGTGCCGATGGGGTGCGGGTGCGGGTGGATGCCAGAAGGCTGCTGCAGGTGCTGAGCAATTTCTTGTCGAATGCGGCGAAGTTCTCGCCGCAGGGGGCCCAGGTGGAGGTGGCGGTGCGCGTCGACCAAGGCCAGGTGAGAGTGGCGGTGATCGACCACGGGCCGGGTGTCCCGCAGGCGTTCAAGGCGCGGCTGTTCCAGAAGTTCTCGCAGGCCGATGCGTCGGACACGCGACAAAAGGGCGGCACAGGGCTGGGACTGGCCATCAGCAAGGAGCTGATCGAGCGCATGAACGGGCGGGTAGGTTTCGAGTCCCAGGAAGGGCAGGGCGCCTGCTTCCACTTTGAGTTGCCGCTCGTCACGGCGAATTTTCTCGCTACCATTGAGCCGGCAAATGCCAGTCCTGCATTCAATGTCGGAGTGTCCAAGTCATGACACTGGAACGAATCCTGCACGCAGAAGATGAGCCGGGTATCCAGGCGGTGGCCAAGCTGGCCCTGGAGAAGGTCAAGGACTTCGCGTCGGGCCGGATCTTGCGGGACAGGATGATGCCAGGCATGAACGCTGTGATCCGTTGGCTGACCGTGTGCCGGCTGAACGGGCCCAAGTCATTCGCCGGCCTCCTGCTGGGGCTGCTGTCCCTGCTGGTCACACCGACGCTGGCAGCCCCGCCCGCGGCGGCATTGCCAGTATTCACGCTCAGTGTGCCTGGGCCGGGCGCGCTGGCGTTCATTCCGTTTGATCTGATCCCGCGCATCGGCGCTGACCGGGCCGAAGGCGCGCAGCTGCAGTTGCAGCATGCCGATGGGGGTGGCGCGGCCCTCAACCAGTTGGCCAAGCGCAACGTGGACTTTTCTGCGGTAGCGATGCCGGTTTTCATGTCACAGCGTGCCAATGGTGGCGAGGTGGTGGCATTGGCGGCAGCCGCCAATGCCCCGGTGTTTGTGTTGGCCGTGCGCGCCGACCTCAAGGGCAAGGTGCGGCAGGTCGCGGACCTCAAGGGTCGCGTCGTGGGCCTGCCGACCAGTTCGCTGTCGAGCAAGTCCGCGCCGGAGCAGTTCCTGCAACTGGTGTTGCGCGGCGCAGGCGTGGCGCCCGAGACGATCCGTGTGGTGCCAGCCGGACTGACGGCGGAGAGCAACTCGGCGGTGCTGCTCAGTGGCCGGGTCGATGCCATCCTGACCGAAGGCGCCTTGGTGGCGCAGCTGTTGGCCGAAGGCAAGGTGTTTGCGCTGCTGGACTTTGCCGATCCTGCGGTGGTGCGCAAGATTCCGGGCGCCGGCTTTTTGCATGCCACGCTGGGAACGCGTGCCGAGGTCCTGCGGGAGCGGCCGGAATCCGCCGCCAAGCTGGTGCGCATGTTGCGGCGCTCGCTGGCCTGGATCGGCGGCCATACGCCAGAACAGTTGGTGGCGCAACTGGGGATTGCGGACCCGGTACAACGCAAGACCTTGCTGGCCACGTTGAAGGCCAATCCGAATCTGTTCAGTCACGATGGCCGTTTCTCCAGCGCACAATTGAAGGAAACAGAACTATTTTTCCGCCAGGCCAACGAGGGCGATCCGGCGGCCCAGGGCGTGCAGCTTGAAAACATGATTGATGCCCGCTGGGCGGGAAGGAAGCCTTGAATGGGCCTGCGCAATAGCGGTTCGCGTTCTGAGCTTGGGCGCCAGCTTGGCTGGCGTCTGGCGCTGACGACGCTGGTGGCGCTCGCGGTCGTTCTGACGGCCAGCCTCTCACGTTATGAAGCGGCGCAAAAGCGCTACGCCGAATCCCAGGTTGACAATGCCCGGGCGTTCTATCAAGGGCGCCTGGTAGATCTCGATGAAACGTGGGACCACGAAGCCGTGAGCCTGAAATCGCGCCTGGAATTCTCCCGTGTGCTGGAAGACCCGGTCCGGCGGCAGATGTCGGTCAAGAGCTATTTCACGGTGCAGGGCGAAGAGCGGGTGTTCAGCCATGTGCTCGTCTTTGATCGCCACAACCAGCTGGTGGCCAGCGCCGGGCGACCTTCTTCCGGCGACATCCGGGACTTGCTGCCGAAGGAGCGCGCCAGCCATTTCTGGCTTTACGATGCGTCACGCAAGCATCTGTACCGCGGCTTTCGGCAGCCGATCTGGCTCGGTGGCGATGGCCAGGGGCAGTTGCTGCTGTTGTTGCCCATCGATCATGCCCTGCTCTATACCAGTGCTTCGCATCAATCCGAGTTGTTTGTGATGTGGGAGACGGTTCCTGTTGCCAGTTCTCTGGGCGCCAAAGGGCTGGAAGACCCGCATCTCTTGTTGGCCAATGCGGGATGGGACAGGGATGGCATGCGGGTGGAGCAGCGTGCCTTGCCTTGGGGAACGCCGCTTCCCGGTCCGACGCTGCTGGTGCGGCAGAGCGTGCAAAGTCCCCTGCCAATGCGCAATGTCTGGCTGTTTGGCCTGATCGTGGTGGGCGGCATGATGGCCGTGATCTGGTGGGTGCTGGGGCGCTGGATGGCCCGTGTGGCCGCGCGCGTGGCCCTGCTGGGCGAGGCGTCGCGGGAATTCGCCAGCCAGTCCATGCTGACGCCGCAGTTGCGCCAACAGCTGGAAACCGCGGGCGGCCAGTCGAAAGATGAAATTCACGACGTCGCGGTCTCGCTGCTGGCACTGACGCAAGCCGTGCAAGGCCGTGAGCAGGAGCTTGAGCGCAACGTGGCCAGTCGGACGACCGAACTGCAGCGGGCTAATGACCGGGCCGAAGAGGTCAACCACATGCTCTATGCGGTGCTCGATACGATTCCCGTGCGCTTGTTCTGGAAAGACCGCAATCTGGTCTACCTGGGTTGCAACCAGCTGTTTGCCCAGGATGCCGGCAAGCCGTCCCCGCGAGAAGTGGAAGGCGTGACAGATTTCGAGTTGGCCTGGCGTGACATGGCGCCGGCCTACCGGCAAGATGATGAGCAAGTCATCCGTAGCGGTCAACCCAAGCTGCGGTACGAGGAGCCACAGATCGGCCCGAAGGGCGAGCAGATCTGGTTGCGAACGTCAAAGGTGCCGCTGCGCGATGCCAGTGGCGAGGTGGTGGGGGTGTTGGGAACGTACGAGGACATCACCGAACAGAAGAAGACGGAGCATGCCCTGCACGCGGCGCGGGATGCGGCCGAGGCGGCCAGCCGCGCCAAGAGCGAGTTTCTGGCCAGCATGAGCCATGAGCTGAGAACACCCCTCAACGCCATACTCGGTTTCGCGCAACTCTTTGGCCTGGACGCCAATTTGCCGCAGGAGACGCGGGACAATGCGCAGGAAATCGAGCGCGCCGGCCAGCATCTGCTGTCGCTGGTCAGCGACCTGATCGACCTGGCCCGTATTGAGGCCGGCAAGCTTGAGCTCTCGCTGGAGCCGGTGCCCGTGGACGCGGTGTTGAGCGAGAGTTTGGCCATGGTAGGACCGATTGCGGCCAAACAGGGCATTGCGCTGGTCGATGAAGGTGGTGACGGCTGCATGGCGGTGGTGCGGGCCGACTATGTGCGCCTGCGCCAGGTGATCATCAACCTGCTGTCCAACGCCATCAAGTACAACCGGCCGCACGGCACCGTGCGCATCAGCTGCGGTCTGCAATCCGGCGTGGTGCGCGTGGCGATTGCCGACAGCGGGCGTGGCATTCCGGCGGACAAGCAGGACCGGATCTTCAATGCCTTCGACCGATTGGGCGCAGAGCGCGGCCAGGTGGAGGGCACCGGGATCGGTTTGGTGATCACCCGGCGCATCGTGGAGGCCATGGGCGGGCGCGTGGGTTTTGAGAGTATGGAGGAGCAGGGCAGCACCTTCTGGGTCGAGTTTGCTGTGACGCAAGCGGCCCGTTTGCCCGCAATGGAGACGATGATGTTGGCGCAGCCTGAAACCACAGACAACACGAGCCCATCGGCGCAGCGGCCGGTGGTGCTCTACATCGAAGACAACCCGATGAACCTGCGGCTGATGCAGCAGATTTTCGCGCGCCGGCCGGAGCTGGAGCTGCGCGATGCACACACGGCCGAGCTGGGGATTGAGTTGGCGCGAGCGCAGCCACCGCAACTGATCCTGATGGACATCAACCTGCCGGGGATGAACGGATTCGCGGCGCTGGCGGAGCTCAAAGCCGACGTGCGCACCGCCAGCATCCCGGTGATTGCGGTCTCGGCCAATGCCATGAAGGGTGACCAGGAACGCGGCATGACGGCGGGGTTTGTGGATTATTTGACCAAGCCCATCAATATTCCGGCCTTGTTCGCATCGCTCGACAAAGTGCTCAAGCCCGGGGCGCCGGCAGAAAGAACCCCATGACGCCGCAGCCATCGCAGGCGCCTTCCGTGCCACCGGTGGCGGCGCAGCCGCTGCTGGTCGAGCAGACCCGGCATCTTTATGCCGGTCTGCCGGCGTCGATTGCCATCAGCATGGTGTTGGCGCTGATTCTGGCCGCGGTCCAGTCGTTCGTGGTGGAGACGCCTCGGTTGCTGGCCTGGCTGGCCATGATCAGCACGGTGTTGCTGGGGCGTGCGGTGCTGGCTGGCGCCTGGTTCCGTCGCGGGCAACACGCCCCGGACCTTGCTGAACGATGGCTGATGCGCTTTCGGGTCGGCGCGATTGCCGCCGGCGTGTCATGGGGCACGGGCTGCTTGGTGCTGTTTCCGGCTGGCGAGGCGACGCATCAGGTGTTCATTGCCTTTTTGATGGCGGGATTGAGTGCCGGCGCCATCACGTCATTGGCGGTGGACCGGGTGTCCACGCTCGGCTTGCTGGTGCCGGCGCTGGCGCCGCTGATTGTGCGCTTTGGTCTGGAGGGGGGCACGATCCCGCTGGCCATGGGCACGACGATCACGCTGTTTCTGATTTTTATTGTCTTGAGCGCGCGCGGCATGCGCAACAGCCTGCATGAAAATTTCCAGCGGCGGATCGAGGCGGTGGAGCGTGAGCAAAAGCTTCTGCGCAGCGAGGAACGCATGAACCAGGCGCAGCAGTTGGCGCACCTGGGCAGCTTTGAATGGAACCCGGTATCGGGGGAGTTGGCTTGGTCGGACGAGCATTTTCGTCTGTGGGGCATGGCGCCGCAGGCCGTGGTGCCTACGTACGAAATCTTCAGGCAGGGTATTCACCCCGATGACGTGGCCCCACAGGAGGCGGCCTTGCAGCAGGCCTTGAAAGAGGGGGGCTATGACTGTGTGCACCGTGTGAGCGGGCCCGATGGTCGGGAGCGGCACATTCATGGACGCGGCGAAGTGCTGTTCGACGCCGCGGGACGTGCGGTGCGCATGATCGGGACCGTGCAGGACATCACGCAGCGGGTGAACGCGGAAAAAACGCTGATTGCCGCCAAGGAGGCGGCCGAGTTGGCCAATCGCGCCAAGAGCGTATTCCTGGCCAGCATGAGCCATGAGTTGCGAACGCCACTCAACGCCATCCTCGGTTATGCCCAACTGATGGAAATCATGCCCGGGCTGTCCGGCGACGTGCTCGGAAATGCCCAGGAAATCAAACGGGCGGGCGATCATTTGCTGAGCCTGGTGAACGATCTGTTGGACCTGTCCAATGCCGAGTCCGGGCGCCTGGAGGTGCACCTGGAGCACTTTTCCCTGGCACAGGCTTGGTCCGAATGCCAGACGCGCAACGCACCGTTGGCGCAGGCGCAGCAGATCAGCTTGTCGCATGACGGCAGCTGCCAACCGGTCCAGATCACGGCGGATCGGCGGCGCCTGGCGCAGGTGTTGAACCATCTGGTGGCCAATGCGATCAAGTACAACCGCCCGGGCGGGCGGGTCACGGTGTCCTGCACCGTGATGGTGCCTGGGCGGGTCAGGCTGGCCGTGACAGACACTGGGCCGGGCATCTCGCCGGCGCGCCAGGCGCAACTGTTCCAGCCCTTTAATCGCCTGGGTGTCGAGATGGGCAAGATCGAGGGCGTTGGCATTGGCCTGGTCCTGACCCGGCGGCTGGTGGAGGCCATGAACGGCGGCATGGGCGTTCAAAGTGCACCTGGCCGAGGCAGTACGTTCTGGGTGGAGTTGCCGATGGACGAGTCAGTGCTAACGGTTTCGCACCAGCCGGCGTTGCCAGCGGCGGCACTGGTGGCAGAGCCGGAACCGGCGGCAGCCAGTCAGAACTTGCGCGTGCTGGTGGCAGAAGATTACGTGCCGAACCAGAACGTGCTGCGACTGCAATTGCGCACCCTGGGCTGCGAGGCCGTTATCGCCGCCGATGGCGCCCAGGCGCTGTCGCACTGGCGATCAGGTCGCTACGACCTGATCCTGACGGACCTCAACATGCCCGAGATGGACGGCCTGGTCATGACCCGCACGATCCGGCTTGAGGAGCAGCAACGGGGTGGTCATATACCGATCGTCGGTATCACGGCGGCAACGGAGGCCCTTGAGATCAAGCAGTGTCGCGCGGCCGGCATGGACGATGTGCTGACCAAGCCGATCGACCTGAACCGTTTGCGCGACATGTTGGCGAAATGGGCGGCGCACGGCGTTCGCGACACGCAGGAGGCGGCGCCGGTTGCCGCGCTGATGTCGGGGGCCGATCATCAGGTGCTGGCGCTGGATCAGGTCTACCAGATTCTCGGACAGGTTCAGCCGCAGCAGGTGCATGAACTGGTTGATATTTTCCTGACCACCGCCAGGGAAGGGCTGACGCGGCTGACCGCGGGCACGCCGGATGCCTCCGCGTTGGCGCGCGAGATGCACAAGCAGAAGTCGTCGGCGCGTGCGGTGGGGGCCTTGCGTTATGCCGAACTGGCCGAGGCGCTGGAGCGGCAAGTCAAGGTCGGTGAGGTGGGTGATGTGTCAGGCCGTCTGACGGAGATGCAACAGGCGCTGACCGAGGTGAGTGAGCAAGCGCAGCGCTTGGCGCAGGTGAGCGGTGAATCGATGCCCGCCGGCCCGGATGAGCTGCGCAGCCCTGCGTTGGTGACCTGCCGCACGGTGCTGCTGGTCGATGATGATCCGGTGACCCTCAAACAGGTCACCACCCTGTTGCAGGGGCTGGGGGTGAGTGAGGTGCTGACGGCCCGCAATGGGGTGGATGCCATTGAGGTGGCAGCGCGCCGCAGGGGCTCGCTCGACGTGCTGATTTCTGACTTGAGCATGCCCGAGATGGACGGGGTGGAGCTGATCCGGCGCTTGGGCCAAACCGGCTTTCAGGGCGGTGTGATCCTCATGAGCGGCGCCGACATGCCTATCTTGCGCACCGTGCATGAACTCGCCGTGTTGCAGGGGCTGCGGGTGCTGGGCGAGGTGAAAAAACCGGTCTCTGCGCTGCAGATGGTGGACTTGCTGCGGCGTAACGATGTCTCGCCTGCGCCCCTGCGCAAGGTGGAGCGGGGCCCGGAATTCACGGCGCAGGCCATGCGGGAAGCGATCGAGCGTGAAGAGTTCACGGTCTGGTTCCAGCCCAAGGTCGATGCCCAGAGCTTGCGGCCGTTGGGGCTGGAGGCCTTGGCGCGCTGGCGCCGCTCGGATGGTCTTTATGTGCCACCGGATTTGTTCATCACCCTGGCCGAACGCGATGGCTTGATTGCCGATTTGTCCCGGCTGCTGATGCGTCGCGCCTTGCAGGGCGGGGCGCAGATTCGCGCGGCGGGTTTCCCGCTCAAGCTGGCGGTCAATCTGTCAGGGAGTTGGCTGGATGATTTGAACCTGCCGGATGTGATCATGGCCATGGTGCAGGATGCGGGCTTGAAGGCGAGTGACCTGGTGCTGGAGGTGACGGAAACCGGGGTGATGGAGGACCTGACGACGGCGCTCGATGTGCTGACCCGCCTGCGCCTCAAAGGCTTTGGGCTGTCGATTGACGATTTCGGCATTGGTTATTCCTCGTTTGAGCAGCTCGGACGGATTCCCTTTACCGAGATGAAGCTGGACCGCAGTTTCGTCAGCAAGGGTGCGCGCGACATGGCCTCGCGGGCCATTTTGGAAAGCAGCATGGCTATGGCCCAGAAGCTGGGCTTGACCACGGTGGCCGAAGGCGTTGAAACGCAGGCGGATCTGGATCTGGTGCGCTTCCTGGGTTGTGACGCGGTCCAGGGCAACTTGCTGGCCCAGCCGATGCCAGAAGATGAGCTGCTGGTCTGGCTGGCTGTACAAAGCGTGTAATAACCTCGGATTTTTTGAGGTGAATCAAGCTGAGGGCTTGCTTTTCCATTAGCCCGGGCGCATAGTGAAATTGCCTGCAGCGGATGAGTCGAGTGTCGTTGGTTGGCTCATGTCGGTGCTGGCGCTTTTCAATCCCGAGAGCAACAGGAGGCTACTCATGAACCTGACGATCAGCGGTCACCATCTCGAAGTTACCCCTGCCCTGCGCAGCTATGTCACGACCAAGCTTGATCGAATCACCCGGCACTTTGACCAGGTCGTCGATGTCAAGGTGCTATTGACTGTGGAGAAACAGAAGGAAAAGGAACGACGACAACGTGCGGAATGCAACATCCACGTCAAGGGCAATGACCTGTTCGCGGAAAGCTCCCATGAGGACCTGTACGCGGCCGTGGATGAACTGGTCGACAAGCTCGACCGGCAAGTGGTCCGACACAAGGATCGTTTGCAGGACCATCACCACGAACCCTCCAAGCGCTTGATGTAAGCCGCCGAAGGGGCTCGAAACCATAAAAGCCGCGGCCTCGCTCCGCGGCTTTTTTGTGTGCATAATCGGCCCTCGACCATCATGAACCGACTCGCGCCCATCCTGCCCGCAGCACAAGTACTTGTGCACGTTGATGCCACCAGCAAAAAGCGGGCTTTCGAAGAAGTGGGCCTGCTGTTTGAAAACCTGCACGGCCTGAGCCGTGCGTTGGTGACGGACAGCCTGTTTGCCCGTGAACGCCTGGGTTCGACCGGGCTGGGGCATGGGGTGGCTATCCCCCATGGGCGCATCAAAGGTCTCAAGTCACCCATGGCCGCGGTGTTCCTGCTGGAGCAGCCGATCGGCTTTGACGCCCCGGATGAGCAGCCGATCAAGTTGCTGATCTTCCTGCTGGTGCCGGAGGCGGCGACGCAAAAACACCTGGAAATCCTGTCTGAAATTGCCGAGCTGCTCAGTGATGCGGCTTTGCGCGAACAGCTCAGTGCCTGTGACACGGCCGAAGAACTGCACGGTCTGATTGCCGGCTGGCAATCGGCCCAACTGACGTCCTGAGCGGGAGCGAGATGTGAGACCCACCGCCGTCAGCGCCGAAGTTCTTTTCAACGAATTTCGTTCTCGCCTGAGGTGGGAGTGGGCGGCCGGCCTGGGCGCGACCGAGCGCCATTTTGACGAGGTGGCCGTGCGCGCGGCGCGTTCCGGTGCCGATCTGGTCGGCTACCTCAATTACATCCATCCCTACCGGGTGCAGATTCTGGGTGAGCGCGAGGTGGCCTATATCACCAACGCCACGCCGGAGGACTGCGAGCGCCGGATTGCGCGTATCGTGACGCTGGAGCCGCCAGTGCTGGTGCTGGCGGATGGCCAGGCGGCACCGCCCGCCCTGATTGCCATGTGCGAGCAGGCCTCGATCCCGATGTTTGCCACGCCGGATTCGTCGGCCTATGTGATCGACGTGCTGCGCAGCTACCTGTCCAAGCATTTCGCCGATCGCACCTCGATGCACGGGGTGCTGATGGACATTCTGGGCTTGGGCGTGCTGATTACCGGCGAGTCGGGCCTGGGCAAGAGCGAGCTGGGGCTGGAGTTGATTTCACGCGGCCACGGCCTGGTGGCCGATGATGCGGTCGACCTGTACCGCATCAACCAGGCCACGATCGAAGGGCGTTGCCCCGAGTTGCTGCGCAACCTGCTGGAAGTGCGTGGCATCGGCCTGCTCGATATCAAGGCCATCTTTGGCGAGACCGCGGTGCGGCGCAAGATGCGCCTCAAGCTCATCGTGCATCTGGTGCGGCGCGAGACCATGGAGCGTGACTACGAACGCATTCCCTATGAGCCGCTGACCCAGGATGTGCTGGGCATTCCCGTGCGCAAAGTGGTGATCCAGGTGGTGGCCGGCCGGAACCTGGCCGTGCTGGTGGAGGCGGCGGTGCGCAACACCATCTTGCAGTTGCGCGGCATTGACACCTACCAGGAATTCGTCGAGCGGCACCGCTTGGCCATGGGCGAGGCCGACTGAACGTCAGCTGGCGGGTGCAAGCGAGGGGCGTGACAGTCGGCGCCGGGCCGTCCCAAGGCGACGGAGGCCCCCTCGGGGGCAGCGGCTACAAGCTGGAGCCCAAGCGCGGCGGCTTATTTCACGCGGTTTGGACAGGGCTGCTTGCTGCAGTGGGCGTACAGGCTCAGTGCATGTTCGGCGATCGTGAAGCCACGGGCCTTGGCGACGGCGGTTTGCCGGTTTTCAATCTCGGCATCGAAAAATTCTTCCACCCGGCCGCAGTCCAGGCAGACCAGATGGTCGTGGTGTTGCCCCTCGTTGAGCTCAAAAACGGCCTTGCCGCCTTCGAAATTGCTGCGGATCAGCAGGCCGGCCTGCTCGAACTGGGTCAGCACCCGGTACACCGTGGCCAAGCCAACGTCTGAACGATCTTCCAGCAGGACGCGAAACACGTCCTCGGCCGTCATATGGCGTTGCGCGCTCTTCTGGAAGATTTCCAGCACTTTGAGCCGGGGCGTGGTGGCTTTGAGGCCGGTGCTTTTGAGTTCGTCAATATTGGTCATGGGTGGGCCTTTCTCCCGCTTTTGCGTCAGGATGCCACGACGGGCTCAACCGCTACAATGGGCCGATCATATCGCTACACCTCCTTTCATGTCCGATATCTCCCGTTTGAGTGCCCGTCTGGGTCTGGTTTTGGTTGCCTGCGCCGCCCTGTCGGCCTGCGGCAGCTTTGATGGCGCGAGCAACCGGCTGGTCAATGTCCTGAAGCCGTACCGCATCGATATCGTGCAGGGCAATGTGGTGACGCGCGAGCAGGTCGCCGCGCTGCGGCCCGGCATGAGCCGCATCCAGGTGCGCGACGTGCTGGGCACGCCCTTGCTGGCCAGCGTGTTCCATGCCGATCGCTGGGACTATGTGTTCACCTTGAAGCGCCAGGGCGCAGAGCCCCAGTCGCGCAAGGTTACCGTGTTCTTCAAAAACGATGTGCTGGAACGTTTCGAGGCCGATCCCTTGCCGAGCGAGGCCGAGTTCGTGGCCACGCTGGACACCAAACCGCCATCGACCAAGGTCCCGCTGCTGGAGGCCACGCCCGAGAGCCTGGAGAAGTTCCCGACGCCGGCCAAAGCGGCCGAGTCCAAGCCCCTGCCACCGCTGCCGGCCAGCTACCCCCCTCTTGAGCCTGCGACGCGCTAAAGCGCGTCCCTTCCACCATGACTGTTCACAACCGACACAAAATTGCCATTGCCGGCGCTTCCGGCCGCATGGGCCGCATGCTGATCGAGGCCGTGCGGGCGGCGGACGACTGCCAGCTGGCCGGTGCGCTGGATGTGGCGGCCAGCCCGGCCATCGGCAACGACGCGACGGCCTTTCTGGGCCATGCCAGCGACGTCGCCATCACCGCCGACCTCAAGAGCGGTCTGCAGCAGGCCCAGGTCTTGATCGACTTCACCCGGCCTGAGGGCACCATGGCGCACCTCAAGGTCTGCCGTGAACTGGGTGTGAACATGGTGATCGGCACCACCGGTTTCAGCGAGGCGCAAAAGGCCGAGATTGCCGCCGCAGCCAAGGACATCGCCATCATGCAGTCGCCCAATATGAGCGTGGGCGTGAACGTGACCCTCAAATTGCTGGAGATGGCGGCCAAGGCCCTGTCCACCGGCTATGACATCGAGATCATCGAGGCCCATCACCGCCACAAGGTCGATGCACCGTCGGGTACGGCGCTCAAGATGGGCGAGGTGATTGCCGGCGCCCTGGGGCGTGACCTCAAGGATTGCGCGGTCTATGCGCGCGAGGGGGTGACTGGCGAACGTGACCCGTCCTCCATCGGCTTTGCCACCATCCGCGGCGGCGACATCGTGGGCGACCACACCGTGCTGTTCGCCGGCATCGGCGAGCGCATCGAGATCACCCACAAGTCGTCCAGCCGCGTCACCTATGCCCAGGGCAGCTTGCGCGCCGTGCGCTTCCTGGCTGGCCGCCAGCCGGGCCTGTACGACATGTTCGATGTGCTTGGACTGAAATGAGTTTTTCCCAGCTGTTCACACAGGGGGACGCCATCAGCCGGCTGGTGGCCGCGCTGCTGTTGCTCATGTCGGTGGGGAGCTGGGTGGTGATTGTGTGGAAGAGCTGGTTACTGAACCGTGCCCGCCGCGATGTGGCGCGCAGCACGGCGGCGTTCTGGCAGTCCGCGGCCATGGACGATGCGCTGCAGACGGTCGCGGCCTTTGATCGCGAATCCCTGGTGCGGCCTTTGATCGAGGCTACCCAGGCCAAGGCGGCCGGCACGCTGGCGACGGCCGGAAATCCGTCGCAACAACTCACCCGTGTGCTGCGTGACGCCCTGCACGGTGTGCTGCGCCGGCTGCAATTTGGCCAGGTGCTGCTCGCCACGGTGGGGTCTACCGCGCCCTTTGTCGGCCTGCTCGGCACGGTCTGGGGCATTTACCACGCGCTCACCGGCATGGCCGGTGCCGGACAGGTCACGATTGATCGCATTTCGGGTCCCGTGGGCGAGGCTCTCATCATGACGGCGGCCGGCCTGGCCGTGGCCATTCCCGCCGTGCTGGCCTACAACGTGCTGGGTCGCCTGATCGGGCAGATCGAGGCCGAGCTGGAGGGCTTTGCCCTGGACCTGCGCGAGTTGCTCTTGAGCCAGCCAGAGCGCATGGGGGCCTGACCCACCATGGCTTTTGGACGCCTCGAACGCAGCACCGGGCCGCAACCCATGAGCGATATCAACATGACACCGCTGGTCGACGTCATGCTGGTGCTGGTGGTGATTCTCATCCTCGCGGCGCCGCTGCTGGCCAGCGCCCTTCGCCTGGACTTGCCGGCCGCGCAGGCGGCCCAGCCGCAGGCGGCACCCCAGCTGGTGCCCGTGGCGTTGGACAAGTCGGGACAGGTGTATTTTCACGACCAGCCGCTGGCGCTGGCGGCGCTGCAGCAGCGCCTGGCGGAGATTGCACGCGAGAACCCGCAGGCCGAAATCCAGTTGCGGGCCGACGAGACCGTGCCCTATGGCCGAGTGGTGCAGGTGATGGACGCGGCCCACCAGGCCGGCCTGCATCGCATCGGCTTTGTCGCCAAACCCTAAAATCAGCGAAACGCGACGGCTGCGTCGCCCTGAGTGAATTCAAATGCAAGACAAATACAACCATCTCGATGTTGAGAAAGCTGCCCACAGCCACTGGGTGGCGCGTGACGCCTACCGCGTGACCGAAGACGCGGGCAAGAAAAAGTTCTACGCCTGCTCCATGTTGCCCTACCCCAGCGGCAAGCTGCACATGGGCCATGTGCGCAACTACACCATCAACGACATGCTCACGCGCTACCTGCGCATGAACGGCTACAACGTGCTCATGCCCATGGGCTGGGACGCCTTTGGCCTGCCGGCCGAGAACGCGGCGCTCAAGAACGGCGTGCCGCCGGCACAGTGGACTTTTGAGAACATCGCCTACATGAAGAAGCAGATGCAGGCGATGGGGCTGGCCATCGACTGGAGCCGCGAAGTGGCGACCTGCGACCCGAGCTACTACAAGTGGAACCAGTGGCTGTTCCTCAAGATGCTGGAAAAAGGCATTGCCTACCGCAAGACCCAGGTGGTGAACTGGGATCCGGTGGACCAGACCGTCCTGGCCAACGAGCAGGTGATCGATGGCAAGGGCTGGCGCACTGGCGCCACGGTGGAAAAGCGCGAGATCCCCGGCTACTACCTGAAGATCACCGACTACGCACAGGAGTTGCTGGAGCAGGTGCAGACCGGTCTGCCGGGCTGGCCCGAACGCGTCAAGCTGATGCAGGAAAACTGGATCGGCAAGTCCGAGGGCGTGCGCTTTGCCTTCACGCATGACATCCAGGGCGCCGATGGCAAGCTGATCAACGACGGCCGCATGTACGTCTTCACCACGCGGGCCGACACCATCATGGGCGTGACCTTTTGCGCCGTGGCGCCGGAGCATCCGCTGGCGTTGCATGCGGCAGCCGCGAACCCGAAGTTGGCCGCCTTCATCGAAGAGTGCAAGTCCGGCGGCACCACGGAGGCCGAGCTGGCGACGCAGGAGAAAAAGGGCATGGCCACCGGCCTGTTCGTCACCCATCCGCTGACCGGCCGGCAGGTCGAGGTCTGGGTCGGCAACTACGTGCTCATGAGTTATGGCGATGGCGCTGTCATGGGTGTGCCGGCGCACGACGAGCGCGACTTTGTGTTTGCGAAAAAATACGACCTGCCTATCGTCGAGGTGGTGCTGGTTGATGGGCTGGAATACGACTACGGCCGTTGGCAGGATTGGTATGGCGACAAGCAGCGGGGCGTCACGGTCAACTCCGACAGCTTCAGCGGCCTGGGCTACAAGGACGCGGTCAATGCCGTGGCGCATGCCTTGCAGACCCGGGGTCTGGGCGAGAAGAAAACCACCTGGCGCCTGCGCGACTGGGGTGTTTCGCGCCAGCGCTACTGGGGCACGCCGATCCCGATCATCCACTGCGAAGAGCACGGCGCCGTGCCGGTGCCTGAGAAAGATTTGCCAGTGGTGCTGCCGCAGGACTGCATTCCTGACGGTTCTGGCAACCCACTGCACAAGCACGTAGGTTTCCACGCTGGCGTGGTGTGCCCGGTGTGCGGCAAGCCGGCGCGGCGCGAGACCGACACCATGGACACCTTCGTGGACTCGTCCTGGTATTTCATGCGCTACTGCGACCCGAGCAACGACGCCAAGATGGTGGCCGAGGGCGCGCAGTACTGGATGCCGATGGACCAGTACATCGGCGGCATCGAGCACGCAATCCTGCACCTGCTGTATGCGCGCTTTTGGACCAAGGTCATGCGCGACCTCGGGCTGGTCACGGTCGACGAGCCTTTCACCAAGCTGCTGACGCAAGGCATGGTGCTCAACCACATCTACTCGCGCCGCACCGAGAAGGGCGGCAAGGAGTACTTCTGGCCGCACGACGTCGAGCATGTGCTGGACGAAGGCGGCAAGATTGTCGGCGCCAAACTCAAGAACGCGGTTGGCGACCTGCCTGTGGGCACGGTCATTGACTACGAGGGCGTGGGCACCATGTCCAAGTCCAAGAACAACGGTGTCGACCCGCAGGAGCTGATCGAGAAATACGGCGCCGACACCGCGCGCCTGTACACCATGTTCACCGCGCCGCCCGAAGCCACGCTGGAGTGGAACGATGCGGCGGTGGAAGGTTCTTACCGCTTCATGCGCCGGGTCTGGAATTTCGGTGTGCGTCTCTCGGGTCTTGACGCCGCGACGGCCAACATGAGCGTGGCCGGCGCCAGCAGCCTGAAGGAGGTCGAGTTTGGCAAGGAAGCCAAGGCGCTACGGCTGGAAATCCATACCGTGCTCAAGCAGGTTGATTACGACTACCAGCGCATGCAGTACAACACCGTGGTCTCTGGCGCCATGAAGCTGCTCAATGCGCTGGAGGACTTCAAGGCCATGGACAGCGCCGGGGCGGCAGTGGCCTTGATCGAAGGCTTCGGCATCCTGTTGCGCTGCCTCTATCCGGCCACGCCGCACATGGCCCACCAGTTGTGGAGCGAACTCGGCTATGCCGGCCTGTTGGGCGACCTGCTCGACGCGCCGTGGCCGCAAGTCGATGCATCGGCCTTGCAGCAGGACGAGATCGAGCTCGTGTTGCAGATCAACGGCAAGCTGCGCGGCGCGATTTGCGTGCCGGCTGGCGCCAGCAAAGAAGCGATTGAAGCCATCGCGTTGGCCAGCGAGCTGGTGCAAAAGCAGGCCGCGGGTGGGGCGATCAAGCGCGTGATCGTGGTGCCCGGTCGTCTGGTCAACGTGGTGTTGTGATGATGACGGCCGGTATCCCGACCCCCCTGCTGGCTGAGACGCTGCCCGGCCGCCGGGCGTTTGTCCAGCGACTCGGTGGTGTGGTGGCCGGGGGGCTGGTGCTCACCTGCCTGTCTGGCTGCGGTTTCCAGTTGCGCCAGCCACCGAGCTTCGCTTTCAAGTCCATCTACACCAACATCGCGCCGACTTCCGTGTTGGGTGTGGAACTCAAACGCAATCTGGCGGCGATCGGCAATGTGGAGATGATTACCGATCCGCTGCAGCAAAAAAACGCCGAGGTCATTCTCGACATGCTGCAGGAACTGCGTGAAAAAACCGTTGTCGGCATCAATTCCTCCGGTCAGGTGCGCGAGTTCCAGTTGCGCCTGCGTTTCAAGTTCCGTCTGCGCACGCCACAGGGCAAGGAATTGATCCCCGAGACCGAAATGCTGCAGCAGCGCGACATCAGCTTCAGTGAGTCGGCCATCCTGTCCAAGGAGGCGGAAGAGGTGCTGCTGTACCGCAACATGCAGACCGACCTGGTGCAGCAGATCATGCGCCGCCTGGCGGCGGTCAAAGAGTTTTGATGCTTCGCCGGCTTGAGCCAGGCGCCATCCGCCCCTGATCCACGATGCAAATTGCCGCCAACCAACTCGTCGCCCATTTGCAGCGCGGGCTCAAAAGCCTGTACACCCTGCACGGTGACGAGCCGCTCTTGGTGCAGGAGGCGGCCGATGCCATTCGCGCGGCGGCGCGGCTTCAGGGCTACACCGAGCGCACCTCGCACACCGTGGCCGGGGCCCATTTCGACTGGAGCGAGGTGCTGGCAGCCGGAGGCTCTTTAAGCCTGTTTGCCGACAAGCAGATCGTGGAGATCCGCATCCCTTCCGGCAAACCCGGCAAGGAGGGCAGCGTGGCCTTGCAGCACATGGCGCAAGCCTCGCGTGACAACGATTCGACCTTGACGCTCGTCATGCTGCCGCGCCTGGACAAGATGACCAAAAGCGGCGCCTGGTTCGGCGCGCTGGAGAGCTTTGGCGTCACCCTGCAGATCGAGCCGATTGAGCGCCAGGCGCTGCCGCAATGGATTGCGCAACGGCTCAGTGGCCAGGGGCAGCGCGTGGCGGGCGGCGAAGAGGGACAGCGCACGTTGCAGTTCTTTGCCGATCGGGTCGAGGGCAATCTGCTGGCGGCGCACCAGGAAATCCAGAAACTCGCGCTCTTGTACCCGGCTGGCGAGTTGGGCTTTGAGCAGGTGGAAAGTGCCGTGCTCAACGTGGCGCGTTACGACGTGTTCAAGCTGTCCGAGGCTGTGCTGGCGGGCCAGACTGCGCGCGTGCAACGCATGCTCGACGGTTTGAAGGCCGAAGGCGAGGCCGAGGTGCTGGTGCACTACGCTTTAAGCGAGGACATTCGCGCGCTCAAACGCGTGAAGGATGCGATGGGCCTGGGCCGGCCCTTGCCCATGGCGCTGCGCGAACAGCGCATCTGGGGTGTCAAGGAGCGTCTGTACGAGCGCGTGTTGCCACGCTTGACCGACACCACGCTGGCCAATCTGCTGCATGCCGCACACCAGGTCGACGGCATCGTCAAGGGGCTGAAACAGCCGGACTGGCCGACCGATGGCTGGCAGGCCCTGCACCGGCTGGCCATGCAGTTGTGCAGCCAGTGTGCCGGCCAGGGCGGGGTGAGCACCCAGCCCGGCGGCATGAGAAAATGACACTATGAACGCGCTCAATATCGCTGAATACACCCAGACGCTCGGTTTGCAGGCCAAGGCGGCCTCGGCCCTCATGGCCAAGGCGTCCACCACCACCAAGAATGCGGCGCTGCGCCGTCTGGCCGCCTTGTTGCGTGCCAATGTAGGGGCTCTGGAGCAGGACAACGCCAAGGACGTCGAACGTGCTGTGGCCGCCGGCTTGGCCGCGCCCATGGTGGACCGTCTGCGCCTGACGCCGAAAGTAATCGAAACCGTGGCGCAGGGCTGCGAGCAGCTGGCCGCCATGGCCGACGTGATTGGCGAAATCATCGGCATGAAGCAGCAGCCCAGCGGCATCCGCGTCGGCCAGATGCGCGTGCCGATTGGCGTTTTCGGCATGATTTTCGAGAGCCGGCCCAACGTCACCATCGAGGCCGCCAGCCTGTCGATCAAGAGCGGCAATGCCTGCATCCTGCGCGGCGGCTCAGAGGCGATCGATTCCAACAAGGCGCTGGCCCGGCTGGTGCAGCAGGCGCTGCGGGAATCCGGCCTGCCGGCCGATGCCGTGCAGCTGGTGCAGACCACCGAGCGCGAAGTGGTGGGCCAGCTCATCACCATGCCGCAATATGTCGACGTCATCATTCCGCGCGGCGGCAAGTCGCTGATCGAGCGCATCAGCCGCGACGCCAAGGTGCCGGTGATCAAGCATTTGGACGGCAACTGCCATACCTATGTCGACGATCCGTGCGACCTCGACATGGCGGTCAAGGTGGCCGACAACGCCAAGACCAACAAGTACAGCCCCTGCAATGCCAGCGAGAGCTTGCTGGTGGCGCGCGGCGTGGCGGTGGAATTTCTGCCGCGCATCGGCGCCGTCTTTGCCGCCAAGGGGGTGGAGATGCGCTGCTGTCCTGAGTCCTGGGCCATTCTTGAAGGTATTCCAGGGGCCGCGCTCAAGGAAGCGACGGAGCAGGACTGGTATGAGGAGTTCCTGGCCCCCATCATCAGCGTCAAGGTGGTCGCCGGTCTGGATGAGGCGATTGCCCACATCAACCACTATGGCAGCCACCACACCGATGCGATCCTCACGCGCGACCACATGCACGCCCAGGCCTTCCTGCGTGAGGTTGATTCCGGTAGCGTCATGGTGAATGCGAGCACCCGCTTCGCGGACGGTTTCGAGTATGGGCTGGGGGCCGAGATCGGCATCAGCACCGACAAGTTCCACGCCCGCGGCCCGGTGGGCATCGAGGGACTGACCTCCCTCAAGTACGTGGTGCTGGGTGACGGCGAAGTCAGGAGTTGAGCATGCAGCATCGCACGAGGGTGTCGCGCTGGGTGAGCGCGGGTCTGCTGGGTATGACGCTGCTGGCCCCCTTGGCGAGCCAGGCCAGTTCGTCACTGGCCGTCGAGATGGGCTGCTACAACTGCCACGGTGCCTATCCGCGCGCTGACGCGCCCAATTTCGAGCGGCTGGCCGCGAAGTACGCCAGTCGCAAGGGCGATGCGGCGGCGGAGCAGCGCGCCGTCGACAAGTTTCTCAGCGGTGAGCCGCTGGAGCGCATCCAGGCCCATGAGCGACTCAGTCCCGCAACGGCCCGGGTGCTGATGCACTGGCTGTTTGAAGGCGCGCCTTAAGGCTGCCGACATGGCCAGTCCGCGGCCCTATCATCTTGAATGCCGCGAGAGCGTCCCCACGTCCTAGAATTGCTCCAACAAAAACAAACGAGGGCTGCATGGTTCCCCATCTCATCACGGCGCTGACAGGTCCGATCAACGAACTCGAGCAACGCATCCTCGACTCCATGCCCGCCATCGAGCGCTGGTTCCGGCTGGAGTGGATGGAGCACACGCCGCCGTTCTACAGTTCGGTGGACATCCGCAATGCGGGCTTCAAGCTGGCCCCGGTGGACACCAATCTGTACCCGGGCGGCTGGAACAACCTCACGCCCGAAATGCTGCCGCTGGCGGTGCAGGCCGCCATGGCGGCGATCGAGAAGATCTGCCCCGAGGCGCGCAATCTGCTGCTGATCCCCGAGAACCACACTCGCAATACCTTTTACCTGAGCAATGTGGCGCAACTGCGCCGCATCTTCCACATGGCGGGCCTCAATGTCCGCATTGGCTCGATCAACCCGGAGATCAAGAAGACCACCACCATCGAGCTCCCGAACGGCGAGTCCGTCACGCTGGAGCCGGTGATCCGCAGCAAGCGGCGTCTGGGCCTCAAGGACTTCGACCCCTGCACCATCCTGCTCAACAACGACCTCAGCGCTGGCATCCCCGGCATCCTGGAGGATATCCACGAACAATACCTGTTGCCGCCGCTGCATGCGGGCTGGTCGACGCGGCGCAAGAGCCACCATTTCAAGAGCTATGAAGAGGTGGCCAAGCGTTTCGGCAAGCTGCTGGGCATCGATCCCTGGCTGATCAACCCCTTGTTCAGCCAATGCGGCGAGGTCAATTTCGACGAAGGGGTGGGCATGGATTGCCTCAGCAGCAATGTCGATGCCCTGTTGGCGAAGATCCGGCGCAAATACAAGGAATACGGCATCAAGGAGAAGCCCTTTGTCGTGGTCAAGGCTGACAACGGCACCTACGGCATGGGCATCATGACGGTGCGCGATGCGAAAGATCTGGAAGTCCTCAACCGCAAGACGCGCAACAAGATGAGCGTCATCAAGGACGGCCAGGAGGTCAGCCAGGTCATCATCCAGGAAGGTGTGCTGACCAACGAGCGCATGAACGATGCGGTGGCCGAGCCGGTGGTCTACATGATGGACCGCTACGTGGTCGGCGGCTTTTACCGCATCCATGCCGAGCGGGGTGTGGATGAAAACCTCAATGCGCCGGGTTCCAGCTTTGTGCCCCTGGCGTTTGCCGAGAGCACGCGTCTGCCCCAGCCCGGCGTCAAGCCCGGCGCCAGCGCGCCCAACCGTTTCTACATGTACGGCGTCATTGGCCGCCTGGCCATGCTGGCGGCCAGCTATGAACTCGAAGCGACCGATCCGGACGCTGAAATCTACGACTGATCCCTGTCGGGGCATCAAAGTTGCTGCATTGCAACAAACTTGGGTTTGAGGCGGTCTACGGGCGCTTACCTGTTTCAGGGATGTGACAACAGGAGCAAAATAGCGATCCCGCATGTTATGGAACCCCGCCGTTTGAAGACGGGGCAGTCTTGTGTCCGCAACCAAATCCTCGCTTGCCGCCCTCACCTTGGGCGCTATTGGTATTGTCTATGGCGACATCGGCACCAGCGTCCTCTATGCTTTCAAGGAAGTGTTTGTCAGTGGTCATGTTCCGATCACGACCGACAACATCCTGGGCGTGCTCTCTCTCTTTTTCTGGACCCTGACCATCATCGTCTCCCTCAAGTACGTGGTGCTGATCATGCGGGCCGACAACCACGGCGAGGGGGGCTTGATGGCCTTGCTGGCCCTAGCGTCGCAATCGGTCAAGGACCGGCCTTCGCTCAGACGTGTTCTGCAGATGATCGGGGTGTTTGGCGTAGCCCTGTTTTTCGGTGATGGCGTGATCACCCCCGCCATCTCGGTGTTGTCCGCGGTGGAGGGGCTTGAAATTGTCACGCCGGCTGCAAAGCCCTACGTGGTGCCTCTTTCGCTGATCGTGCTGGTGATGCTGTTTGCGGTGCAGCGGCGCGGTACCGGTGATATTGGCAAATTTTTCGGACCTGTCACCGTGATCTGGTTCCTGGCAATTGCCGCTACCGGTGCTGTGCAGATCGTGCAAAACCCGATGGTTTTGCAGGCCATGTGGCCTGGCTACGCGATTGATTTTGCTGTCAAGCACTACGAGATCGCTTTTATCACTCTCGGCGCCGTTTTTCTGTGTGTGACCGGTGCGGAGGCCTTGTATGCCGACATGGGGCACTTTGGCAAGCAGCCCATCCGCATTGCATGGTTTGGCTTGGTGATGCCCGCGCTGATACTGAACTATTTTGGTCAAGGTGCTCTTGTGCTGGCCAACCCCAAGGCGGCAGAGAATCCCTTTTATCTGATGACGCCTGACTGGGCCATGGTGCCCATGGTGGTGCTGGCCACAGCAGCCACTGTGATTGCATCCCAGGCATTGATTTCCGGCGCATATTCTGCGACCAAGCAGACGATTCAACTGGGCTTCCTGCCGCGCCTGACGATTCTGCATACCTCCATCCGCGATACCGGGCAGATCTATATACCCGCTGTGAACTGGGCCTTGCTGGCGGGTGTGATTGCCGCCGTGGGCCTGTTTGGTTCCTCATCCGCGCTGGCAGCAGCTTATGGCATTTCAGTCAGTATGGTGATGGTGATTACCACGTTACTGACTTTTTTTGTGGTGCGTTATGGCTGGGGTTACCCACTGGTATTGTGCGTGGCCGCCACGAGTTTCTTTGTCGCGGTTGACCTGGCCTTCTTTGCCTCCAATTCCCTGAAGATCATGCAGGGCGGTTGGTTTCCGCTGGCGATGGCTTTTGTTATCTACATCATCATGATGACCTGGAAAGATGGGCGGGCCCTGCTCAATGAAAAGCTGCGCGCCGATGCGATCGAACTTCCTGAATTCCTGGAGGCCGTGTTTGTGAATCCCCCGGTGCGGGTGGATGGCACCGCCGTTTTCCTGACGGCTGCGCCGGGCAGGGTGCCCAACGCCCTGCTGCACAACCTCAAGCACAACAAGGTGCTGCACCAGAACAACCTGTTTGTGACAGTGCGCAGCCATGAAGTCCCGTGGATCAAGCTGGAAAATCGTTTGGAAATCGAACCGCTGGGGCATGACTGCTGGCAGGTGATCATCAACTACGGGTTCAAGAACGATCCGGATCTGCCCAAGGCCCTGCAGGAAATCAGGGGACAAGGCTGCGGGCTCGATCCGATGACGACCAGTTACTTCCTGTCGCGCGACATCGTGATTCCGACCATTGGCAGCGGCATGGCGCCATGGCGCGAAAAGCTGTTCGCGCAGATGCACCATAACGCCAGTGCGGCGGCTGAGTTCCTCAACCTGCCGAACAACGCGGTGGTGGAGTTGGGGTCGAAGATCGAGATCTGATCTTTGCTCTTCACGCCGGTGGCGTGTGGGTGTCGGGTTGTGCGCCCGACAGCGCAGTCCCCTTTTTTGCGTCGCCAAAAAAGGGAACCGAAAAAAGGCGAGCCGAAGTCAGGGCCGCTGCGCGGTTCCTTGCGCTGCTCGCATCGGACGGGGTCGGGCTGAACTCGCTGCGCTCAAACAACGCCCGCCCTGATCCGCCCGCTGCTGCGCTGCTCAGCCCTGCCACACGGCGGGGAAATCCAAACAGCCGGAATGCAAACGAGGACGCGCCATGGCGCGTCCTCGTTTGGCTGGGATGTATTTTTTACTCGTAGAAAGAGCCTTCAACGTTTGAGTTAGGCGCTGAACGCCCACGCGACATAGCCGCAAGCCAACGCGACAAACCCAAATACGAAAGCGGAAAATGCCCAAATGGTGAGGCAAGCGACTCGATCTTGTGAAGGAAAGAAAGTCAGCTCAAACGCTTTTGATTCAAGCTCGAATTTGCTTCTAGCCTCGGCTATCTTGACGTTCGCTTCCGCAGCCAATTTATTTTGGTTGATCGCGACGGCCATGTCTTCAACGACTTCATCCATCTGGCTCTCCAGTGCCAAGACCTTCTCGGTTGCCAATGAAATATTGCATAGGCTTATGAAGAGTCCGCCAATTAGTCGGTGTGCGATGGCCGATGCGCACAGAGCGACTACCCATGAGAGAACTACGAGTACGCCAAGCATGCGCACTGGCTCAATAAATGAAGCCTTACTGACGAGGCCGAAGAAGATTGCCAAGCCACCTGCGCTTAGCGTCATCAACTGCTGAAGGCTGCTCTGACTCAGCTTCATCGATTCGAGCCTTAGCTGGAGCGACTTCTGATCGAATGGATTAACCATGCTGCTCCTTCAGCGTCCCACGTGATTTAGATCGAAAAACTGCGAAATAACATGGCCGAATGTTCATCGTGTGTCTCCCCCCGAATGCCTCTATGTGTCTGTCTTATAGCAACAATCTGCTTGACCGTCCACTTGCACCGAGTCCATAAAAAAGCGTTAAACCCCCAAGGCCTGGAGTGAAAAGGGAGTCCGTACCCCGCCGTTATGAGGAGGCGAGTAGCGCAGGGCCAAGCGGAAAAAGAGGCGCAGATGTTTGAGCGCAGCGAGTTTCTGCGCCTCCCGCTTGGCCCGAGCAACGCAGCGTGCCCGTAGCGGCAGCGAAGGGCCGACGAATCCGGCTCGCCTTTTTTCGGTTCCCTTTTTTGGCGACGCAAAAAAGGGGACTGCGCAGTCGGGCGCACAACCCGACACCCACCGCGCTGCCGGCGCGCAACCCGGCAAAAAGATCAATCGGCCGAAATCTTCGCCGACTTCACCAGCTTGCTCCAGCGCTCCGCCTCAGCCTTGATGTGGGCGGTGAACTGTTCGGGCGTGCCGCCACCCAATTCATTGCCTTGTGACAGCATCTGCGCCTTGATGGTCGGGTCAAGCAGCGCCTTGTTGGTCACTTCGTTGAGCAATTTGATGATGGCGGGCGGCGTGCCGGCCGGGGCGATGAAGCCCTGCCAGTTGCTGATCTCGAAGCCGGGGAAGCCTTGCTCGACCATGGTCGGCAGATCCGGGAACTGCGGCGAGCGCTTCAGACTGGTGATGGCCAGCGGACGCAGTTTGCCGGCGCGGATATTGGCCGAAGCGGCATACATCTGTTCGAACATCATGTCCACCTGGCCGCCCATCAGGTCCATGGCAGCCGGGGCGCCGCCTTTGTAGGGGATGTTGATGATCTCGACGCCGGCCATGTTCTTGAACATCTCGGCGGCCAGGTGGTGCGAGCCCCCTGTGCCGCCATTGGCGTAGGACAGCTGGCCGGGCTTGGCCTTGGCTGCGGCCACGATGTCCTTGACGCTCTTGAAGGGGGAGTCGGGCCGGACCATCAGCACCAGCGGGCCGCGCTCGATCAGGCAGATCGGGGCAAAGTCCTTCAGCGGATCGAAATTGATCTTCTTGAACATGGTCGGGTTGACCGACATGGGGGCGAAGTTGCCCATGCCAATGGTGTAGCCATCGGGCTTGGCGCGGGCAATCGCCTCGGTGCCGATATTGCCGCCGGCGCCGGGCTTGTTGTCGACCACGACAGGTACGCCCAGCGCCGTGCTCAGGAAGCGTCCGAACTGGCGCGAGCGCTGGTCCGTGTTGCCACCTGCCGGGTAGGGGCAGATGATGGTGATGGGCTTGCTCGGGTACTTGTCCTGGGCAAACGACAGGCTGGGGACAGCCAGCAGGGAAGCGGCTTGCAGAAGTTCGCGGCGTTTCATGAGAGACTCCAAAATATGGGTGTTACCGTAACGCATTTTCAACCTGGGGTGTATACGGATTACCCACAATCAACGCGAGTGTGCGCCACCATGAATATCCTCTTTATCGCCGATCCGCTGGAATCGTTCCGGATCTACAAGGACAGTACCTTTGCCATGATGCGCGAAGCGCAGCGGCGCGGGCACACGCTGGCGGCCTGCGAGCCGCTTGATATCGCCTGGCGCCAGGGCGGTGGGGTGAGCGCCCATGTGCGCCACATCACGCTGACCGGACACGAGGAGCGCTGGTTTCACGAAACGCCCTTGCCGCCCGAACGGCGGCGGCACCGCTTGGCCGAGTTTGATGCGGTCATCATGCGCAAGGACCCGCCGTTCGACAGCGAGTATTTCTACGCCACCCACCTGCTGGAGCAGGCCGGCCGCGAAGGCGCCAAGGTGTTCAACCAGCCGCGCGCCCTGCGCGACCACCCGGAAAAGCTGGCCATCCTCGAATTTCCGCAGTACATCACACCGACTCTGGTGACACGCGATGCCCAGGAGATCCGGCAGTTTCATGCCGAGCACCGCGACATCATCCTGAAGCCACTCGACGGCATGGGCGGCATGGGCATCTTCCGGGTGAAGGACGACGGCCTGAACCTGGGCGCCATCATCGAAACCCTCAACCGCGATGGCGCCCAGACCGTGATGGTGCAGAAGTTCCTGCCGGCCATCACCCTGGGCGACAAGCGCATCCTGGTCATTGGTGGCAAACCGGTGCCCTACTGCCTGGCGCGTATCCCGCAGGGCGGCGAAGTACGCGGCAACCTGGCCGCCGGCGGCAAGGGCGTGGCCCAAGCCTTGAGCGCGCGCGACCGCGAGATTGCCGAGACACTGGGCCCCATCCTGGCGGCACGTGGCCTGCTGCTGGTGGGGCTGGACGTGATTGGCGACTGCCTGACCGAAATCAACGTCACCAGCCCGACCTGTTTCCAGGAAATCACCGACCAGGCCGGCTTCGATGTGGCCGCGATGTTTGTCGACGCGCTGGAGCAGGCGCTGGCTTAAGCGTCCAGCGGCGCGCCGTCGACGAACACCTTGAGCTCGCCGGGGACGAACGGCGTCCAGACTTCATTGGTGGTCAAGGGGGCCGTCACCACCACCGCCACCCGGTCGCCGGGGTTGGCGTGCTCGGCAAAGTTGATGCTGACATCCTCGTCGCGCAAGGTGGCGCTGCCAAACGGGTGCTGCCGCACCACGTGGTACAGCTGGGTCGAGGCATGAGCCCACAGCGCCTCGCCGTTGCTCAACAGGAAGTTGAACGTGCCATGCCTTGAGATCTGCGGCACCAGTTCGCGCAAGGTCAGCGTGAGTTCGGGGATGCTGGGCACACTGGCGTGCGACTTGGCCAACTCCTGCAGCAGCCAGCAAAAAGCCTGCTCGCTGTCGGTGTTGCCCACCGGGCGAAAACTGCCGTGCAGCCGCGGCGCGAAATTCTTCAGGTCGCCGTTGTGGGCAAACACCCAGTAGCGGCCCCAGAGCTCGCGCACAAAGGGGTGACAGTTCTCCAGCGTCACGGCCCCTTGCGTGGCCTTGCGGATATGGGCAATGACGTTGCGGCTCTTGATCGGATAGCGCCGGATCAGTTCGGCCACCGGGGACTCGCTGGCAGCTTGGTGGTCGACAAAGTGGCGCAGCCCCTTGTCCTCAAAAAAGGCAATGCCCCAGCCGTCGCCATGGTGGTCGGTGCGGCCGCCGCGCTCGGCAAAGCCCGTGAAGCTGAACATCACGTCGGTGGCGACATTGCAGTTCATGCCGAGCAGCTGGCACATGGCTTACTCCTTGGCGCTGGCCGGCGGCGCGCGCAGCTGCCAAGCTGCCAGCAGCGCCAGGGCACACAGGGCGGCGAGCATCAGAAACGATTCGTTGAAGGCCGCCAGCCGGGCCGGGCTGCTGCCAGGGCGGCTCAGGGCGTCGCCATGCGCGGCCAGGCGCCACTCGAGCACGATGCCGCACAGGCTTACACCGACCGAGCCGCCCAGCATGCGCAGGAAATTGATGGCACTGGCGCCCTGCGGGATCAGCGGCTGCGGCAGGCCGCGCATGGCGCCCAGGTTGAGCGACGGCAGGATGAAACCCAGTCCGATACGCCCCAGGATGGCCCAGGCCACCAGCAGCCAGATGGCGCTGGACAGGTTCACCGTCACCATCAGCGCAAAGGAGGTCGCCAGCAGCGCCAGGCCGGCGCTCACCAGGATGTGCGTGGGGTGGCGGTCGGCCAGCCGGCCAGCCACGGCAATGGTGGCCGCGAGCACAAAGCCTGCCGGCAGCAGGATGGTGCCGACATAGGACGGCGAGAGTTGCAAGGCCAGCTGCATGTAGACCGGCAACAAATAGGTCGAGCCGAACAGCGCCATGCCGTAGATGAAGGCCACGATGCTGCCCATGGCAAAGGGGCGGCTTTCAAACAGTGCCAGGTTCATGAGCGGCGTCTGGCTGTCGGCTGACAGGTCGCGCCCGAGGCGGCGTTGCCGCAACAAAAACAAGACCAGTGCGACGCCCGCACCGCTCAGCAGCATGGCCGCTGGCGTGTGGGCCGTTGCATGCAGCTGCACCAGGCCGTTGAGCAGGCACAAGGTGCCCACGCAGGCCAGCAGCATGCTGCGCCAGTCGAGTGCGTTGCCGGCGCGGTTGGCGGCCAGGCCGCCGGGGGCGGTGGTGGGCACAAAACGACGGGCCAGCTCAAGCGACACCAGGCAAAACGGCACCACCATGAAGAAGATCGAGCGCCAGCCAAACCAGTCCACCAGCAGGCCGCCCAGGCTGGGGCCCAGCGCTGGCGCCAGCACCACGCCCATGCCGAAGAAGCCGCTGGCGCGACCCTGCTCATGCGGCTCGAACGCCCGCAGGATGATGATGGCGGGAATCGGTTGCACCACGCCGGCGGCCAGCCCTTCGGCCACGCGCGCGGCCAGCACCAAGTTGAAGTCATTCGACAGGCCGCCCACCAGACCACCCGCCAGCAACAGCCACATCGTGCTGGCGTAGGTGCGCCGGTAGCCGTAGCGCGCCAGCAGCCAGGGCGTCGTGAGCATGGACACCGTCATAGCGACCATGAAACCCGAGGACACCCACTGCGCGCGCTCCTGGCCGAGCGCAAAGTGGCGACTCATGTCGGGCACCGCCACATTGATGATGGTGGACGACATGATCGAGGCCATGGTGCCGATCATCACCGCCAGCAGCAACAGCCAGCGGTAGCGCTCGCCGTAGCGCGCCTGCATCTCGGGCAGAGTGGCGGGGTGGGTCAAGATAAGCTCAGTTCAGTGGTGGGCTGCACAGCAAGCAACGAATGGTGTCGGGAGAATTGGGCTTAGTGGGCATGACAGTGTCCGCGTGGCTCTGCTCAGTGTAGCGGTCGTCGGCATGGCATTCCTGAACGTGGTAATCGAACGCTCGACGCATGGAAATTTTATGGGTCAATTGTCATCCTCGCTCGCTCTTTCGCCCCGAAACGGAAGCCCCACGTTGATTGATATTGATCACAGACAAGAGGCGCGAAGCGGCAAATAGTACCAGGTGCCTCTAGTCTGACAGAGCTGGTTTTATCAAGATCTTTATACCGCCACCCCCCAGTTTTTCCAGCATCTTGAGGTCGGCTTGCCTAGACTGAAGATCGTCTGAAACTCTTATGGAGGTAACGCAATGGATATCTTCTACGTCGCAGGCATCGGCCTGTTTTTCGTCCTGATGGCTGGTCTTGCCATCGGCTGCGCCAAGCTCGGAGGTGCCCAATGAGTTGGCTACATATCGTCAGTGCCATCGTTGCAATCGGGCTGCTGGCCTATTTGATTGCCGCACTGCTTAACCCGGAGGACTTTTCATGACTACCCATGCCTGGTTACTTCTCGGGATCTTTTTGCTCGTTCTGCTGCTCGCGGCCAAACCGCTGGGCAGCTATATCGCCAATGTGATGGAAGGCCGCAGCCTCGCGCTGCGCCTGGGCGGCCCCATCGAATCGGTGCTGTACCGCCTGGGCGGCGTGCGCAAGGATGAGGAAATGGGCTGGAAGCGCTATGCGCTGGCCATCCTGCTGTTCAACCTGTTCGGCGCGCTGGTTGTCTATGCCCTGCAACGGCTGCAACTCTGGTTGCCGCTCAATCCGCAGGCTTTTGGCCCGGTCAGCCCGGATTCGTCCTTCAATACCGCCATCAGCTTTGTCTCCAACACCAACTGGCAAGGCTATGTTGGCGAGGCAACGATGAGCTACCTGACCCAGATGCTGGGACTGGGCGTGCAGAACTTCCTGTCTGCCGCCACCGGCATCGTCGTTGTCATTGCGCTGATCCGCGGTTTCGCCCGTCACACGGTGAAGACGATCGGCAATGCCTGGGTCGATCTCACGCGCATCACGCTCTATGTGCTGCTGCCGATCTCGATGCTGTATGCCGTGTTTCTGGTCAGCCAGGGGGCGATCCAGAATTTCGACGCCTACAAGGACGTGACAACACTGGAGGTGACGAAATACGACAACCCGAAGGTGGGGCCAGACGGCCAGCCGCTGAAGGATGAGAAGGGTGCCGTGATCACGGAGCCGGCCGAAACCCAGACCCAAACCCTGGCCATGGGGCCGGTCGCCTCGCAGGAAGCGATCAAGATGCTGGGCACCAATGGCGGTGGCTTTTTCAACGCCAACTCGGCGCACCCCTACGAGAACCCGACGCCGCTGGCCAACTTCATCCAGATGCTGTCGATCTTCCTGATCCCGGCCGCGCTGTGCCTGACCTTCGGCCGCATGGTGGGCGACAACCGGCAGGGTTGGGCCGTGCTGATCGCCATGACGCTGATGTTTGTGGTGATGGCGGTGGCTGCGATGAGCTTCGAGCAACAGGGCAACCCATTGGTGGCTCAACTAGGGGTCGACCAGTCCGTTACTGCCCTGCAGCCTGGCGGCAACATGGAAGGCAAGGAAACGCGCTTCGGCATCGCCGACTCGGGCCTGTTCGCCACCATCACCACGCTGGCTTCCTGCGGCGCCGTCAACGCCATGCACGACTCCTTCACACCTCTGGGCGGTCTCGTGCCGCTGTTCAACATGATGCTGGGCGAAGTGGTGTTCGGCGGCGTCGGCACCGGTCTCTACGGCATGCTGGTGTTCGCCGTCATGGCGGTGTTCATCGCCGGCCTGATGATCGGCCGCACGCCGCAATACCTGGGCAAGAAGATCGAGGCCTACGACATGAAGATGGTGTCCATCGCCATCCTGGTGACGCCGCTCATCGTGCTGGCCGGCACGGCGATTGCCGTGATGGCTGCCGATGGCGTTGCCGGCATCGCCAACCCGGGTGCGCACGGCTTCTCGGAAATCCTCTACGCCTTCACCTCGGCCGCCAACAACAACGGCAGCGCCTTTGCCGGCCTGTCGGCCAACACCCCCTTCTACAACGTGATGCTCGGCATCGCCATGTGGTTTGGCCGCTTTGGCGTCATCGTGCCGGTGCTGGCGCTGGCCGGAGCGCTGGCCGCCAAGAAGCGCATTGCCGCCAATGCGGGAACCATGCCGACCCACGGTCCCCTGTTCGTAGTGCTGCTGATTGGCACCGTCGTGCTGGTTGGCGCCTTGAACTACGTTCCCGCGCTCGCGCTCGGGCCGGTGGTCGAGCACCTGGTGCTCTGGCCCGCCCACTGAGCCGAAGGAGAAATTCATGTCACATAAAAAACTAGCCATGTTCGACCCGGCCCTGGTGAAACCGGCCATCGTCGATTCATTCAGAAAACTCAACCCCGCCGTGCAGTGGCGCAACCCGGTGATGTTTGTCGTCTACGTCGGCAGCATCCTGACTACCGCGCTCTGGGGGCAGGCCCTGGCCGGGAAGGGCGAAGCACCGTCCGGCTTCATCCTCGCCGTCGCCCTGTGGCTGTGGTTCACGGTATTGTTCGCCAACTTCGCGGAAGCACTGGCCGAGGGCCGCAGCAAGGCCCAGGCAGCGTCCCTGCGCAGCCTGAAAAAGGAAACCTGGGCCAAGAAGCTCAAGGCGCCGCGCGCCGATGCCGAATGGACCCTGACGCAGGCCACCGATCTGCGCAAGGGCGATATCATCATCGTGCGCGCCAGCGAAACCATCCCGGCAGACGGCGAGGTTATCGAAGGTGTGGCCTCGGTCGATGAGTCCGCCATCACCGGCGAATCGGCGCCCGTCATCCGGGAGTCCGGCGGCGATTTCGCATCGGTCACTGGCGGCACGCGCGTGTTGTCCGACTGGATCATCGTTCGTGTCACGGTCAATCCCGGCGAGACGTTCGTGGATCGCATGATCGCCATGGTCGAAAGCGCGAAACGCCAGAAGACGCCCAACGAGATTGCGTTGACCATCCTGCTGGTGGCACTGACCATCGTCTTCCTCGGCGTGACCGTCACACTGCTGCCTTACTCGATGTTCAGCGTCAGTGTGGCGAATGCCGGTACGCCTGTCACCATCACGGTGCTCATCGCCCTGCTGGTCTGCCTGATCCCGACCACGATTGCCGGCCTGCTGTCAGCCATCGGTGTCGCCGGTATGAGCCGCATGATGCAGGCCAATGTCATCGCTACCTCTGGCCGCGCCGTCGAGGCGGCCGGCGACGTGGACGTGCTGCTGCTGGACAAGACTGGCACCATCACTCTGGGCAACCGTCAGGCCTCGGCCTTCCTGCCCGCCGCAGGCGTACAGGAATCGGACCTGGCCAGCGCGGCCCGGATGGCATCGCTCGCCGATGAGACACCGGAGGGGCGCAGCATCATGGTGCTGTCCAAGCAGAAGTTTGGGCTGCGCGAGCCTGAAAATCAATCTCTTGAGGCTCAGTTCGTCCACTTCTCGGCCCATACCCGCATGAGCGGTATTGATGTGCATGGTGTCCAGATCCGCAAGGGCGCTGCCGATGCCATTCGCAAGCACGTGGAAGCGCTCGGCGGCAACTTTCCGCTCGCTGTGCAAGACGCAGTGGAGGACGTGGCCCGTCGCGGCAGTACGCCTTTGGTCGTGGCCGAAGGTGCCCGCATCCTCGGTGTGGTCGAACTCAAGGACATCGTCAAGGGCGGCATCAAGGAGCGTTTTGCCGAGCTGCGCCGCATGGGCATTCGCACCATCATGATCACCGGCGATAACCGCCTGACGGCTGCGGCCATCGCTGCCGAAGCCGGCGTCGACGACTTCTTGGCCGAGGCCACCCCGGAAGCGAAACTTGCGCTGATCCGCCAGCACCAGAGTGAGGGCCGCCTCGTCGCCATGACAGGTGACGGCACCAACGATGCCCCGGCGCTGGCCCAGGCCGACGTGGCCGTGGCCATGAACACCGGCACCCAGGCCGCCAAGGAAGCCGGCAACATGGTCGACCTCGACTCCAATCCGACCAAGCTGATCGAGGTGGTGGAGACCGGCAAGCAGATGCTGATGACGCGCGGCTCACTCACCACCTTCAGTATCGCCAACGACGTGGCCAAGTACTTCGCCATCATCCCGGCGGCGTTTGTGACCACCTACCCGCAACTGTCGGCCCTCAACGTCATGGGACTGGCCAGCCCCGCGTCGGCGATCCTGTCGGCGGTGATCTTCAACGCGCTGATCATCATGTTCCTGATCCCGCTGGCACTCAAGGGCGTGAAGTACCAGCCCCTGGGCGCCGCCGTGCTGCTGCGCCGCAATCTGGCGGTTTACGGCCTGGGCGGCCTCATCGCGCCCTTCATCGGCATCAAGCTAATCGACATGCTGATTGCCGCCTTCGGCCTCGCCTGAAAAAGGAAACACCATGAAAACCTTATTACGCCCCGCATTGACCCTGCTGGTTCTGCTGTCCGCCATCACTGGCATTGCCTATCCCCTAGCGGTCACTGGCATTGCCCAGGCGATCTTCCCGAAGGCCGCCGGCGGCAGCCTGATCATCAAGGACGGCAAGCCGGTCGGATCGGAACTGATCGGCCAGAACTTCACCGACGCAAAGTACTTCTGGGGTCGGCCCTCGGCTACCGGGCCCCAGCCTTACAACGCCTCGGCTTCGTCGGGTTCTAACCAGGGTCCATTGAATCCGGCGCTGACGGATGCTGTCAAAGGCCGGATCGAGGCCCTCAAGGCGGCCGATCCGGACAACCAGCTACCGATTCCGGCCGACCTGGTCTCGGCGTCCGCCAGCGGCCTGGACCCGCACATCAGCCCGGCCGCAGCCACCTACCAGATCGAGCGCGTCGCCCGTGCTCGCCATTTCGATGCCGCTGCCGTGCGCGCGCTGGTAGAGCGCCACACCGAAGACCGCCAGCTTGGCATCTTCGGCGAACCGCGGGTCAACGTGCTCAAGCTGAACTTGGCTCTCGACGCGATGCGTCCCTGATGTAGCCGACGATATGGGCGCAGTTTATTGACGCCGCGCACGCATGATCACCATCGTTCACATCATCCTGTCCGGCGCTTCAAGCGTTCCGGCTGGCGCTGAGTTCTGAAGGAGAATTAACGGATGACCGATGGACGCCCCGATCCCGACCAACTCCTTGACAGAATCAAGGAAGAGGAGATACGAGCCAGCCGCGGTAAGCTCAAAATATTCTTCGGTGCGTCAGCCGGTGTCGGCAAGACCTACGCCATGCTGTCGGCCGCACGCCAGCAGGCCCTGCAAGGTACGGACCTGGTCATTGGCGTGGTGGAAACCCATGGCCGCAAGGAGACCGAAGCGTTGTTGGAAGGACTGGAGCGCCTGCCGCTCAAGGATGTTCCGTACCGCGACAAGGCTTTGAAGGAATTCGATATCGATGCCGCGCTGGCACGTAAGCCGGCATTGATCCTGATCGACGAACTGGCTCACTCCAATGTGCCGGGCTCGCGCCATCCCAAGCGCTGGCAAGACGTGGAGGAGCTTTTGGCGGCCGGCATCGATGTCTATTCGACGGTCAACGTTCAGCACCTGGAGACTCTCAACGATATCGTCGGCGGCATCACCGGCATCCGGGTGTGGGAGACCGTGCCCGACCACGTTTTCGATAATGCCGATGAGGTCGTGCTGGTCGACCTTCCGCCGGACGAACTGTTGCAGCGGCTCAAGGAAGGCAAGGTCTACCTTGCCCACCAGGCCGAACGCGCGATCCAGAACTTTTTCCGCAAGGGCAACCTGATCGCATTGCGTGAACTGGCGCTGCGCCGCACCGCCGATCGCGTCGACAGCCAGATGCTCCAGTATCGGCGCGACCAATCGGTCTCGCCGGTATGGCAGACCCGGGAATCGCTGCTGGCCTGTGTCGGCCCCGGCGAGGGAGCCGACCGCATCATCCGCAGCGCGGCCCGCATTGCCACCCGGCTGGATGTGCCGTGGCATGCCATTTATGTTGAAACGCCTGAGTTGCAGCGTCTCTCCGGACGCCAGCGCCAACGCATCCTTAAAGGCCTGCAGCTGGCGCAGGAGATGGGCGCTGAAACCGAAACGCTCTCCGGCGGCAGCGATGCTGTCGAAGCCGTGGTCGAGTACGCCCGCAACCACAACCTCTCCAAAGTCGTTGTCGGTCGCGATCGCGCGCGCGCGTGGCAGCCGTGGTACCGATCATTTGCCGACCGCATCGGCAAGCAGGCATCCGACCTTGACGTCATTCAAGTGGCACGAGACGAAAGCCATGCCCGCAAACCGACTGACGACCGAACCGAGGAATCGTGGTGGAGCCAGATGAAGGCACCTTGGCAGTCCTATGCCATGAGCGCCGCCATCTGTGCCTTGGTAACCATGATTGCTGCGCCCCTGCATTCGGTGTTCGACCTGGCCAACATCGCGATGCTGTTTCTGCTGGCGGTCGTACTGGTTTCCGTACGGTACGGACTCGGACCATCGGTCATGGCGTCCTTCATCAACGTTGCTGCCTTTGACTTTTTCTTTGTGCCGCCGCGGTTTTCGTTCGCCGTCAGCGACGTGCAATACCTGATGACCTTTGTCGTCATGCTGGCCGTTGGTCTCATCACGACCCAGCTCACCACCGGACTGAAGTACCAGGCGCGAGTCGCCAGCCGCCGCGAGCAGCGGGTACGCGCGCTCTACGAAATGTCGCGCGATCTGTCGGGAGCCCTGATGCCGGAGCAGATTGCCGAAATCAGCCAGCGCTTTGCCGAAACCGAATTCGGTGCCAGGTCCGCCATCCTGCTGGCCGACGACAACAACCGCCTCGGCACACCCATTCCGGTGCCAGGGGGCAGCATGACCACCGATCTCGGCATTGGTCAGTGGGCGTTCGATCATGGCGCCGAAGCCGGCTGCGGCACCGATACGCTGCCGGGCAGCCCGTTGCTGTACCTGCCCTTGAAGGCGCCGATGCGCATCCGCGGCATGCTGGTGCTGGAGCCGCGCAACCCGCGCCGGCTGCTGGCGCCGGAGCAGCGGCGCCTGCTCGACACCTTTGCCCGGCTGATTGCCATCTCTCTCGAACGCGTTCATTACGTGGACGTCGCCCAGACCACCACCGTGCAGATGGAGTCGGAGCGCCTGCGCAACTCGCTGCTATCAGCCATCTCCCACGACCTGCGCACACCGCTTGCCGCGCTGGTCGGTCTGGCCGATTCGATGGCGATGACACAGCCGCCGCCCACCGGGCAGCAGACCGAAATTGCCGCCTCCCTGCGCGAGGAAGCCTTGCGCATGAATTCGCTGGTCAACAACCTGCTCGACATGGCGCGCCTGCAGTCCGGCACGGTCAAGCTCAACCGGCAATGGCAGCCGCTGGAGGAAGTGGTCGGCAGCGCCCTGCGCTCGGTTCGCCTGACCATCGCCCATCATCACGTCAACGTCAATTTGGCAGAAGATTTGCCCTTGATGGAACTGGATGCCGTGCTGATCGAGCGGGTGCTGTCCAACCTGCTGGAAAACGCCGCAAAATACACGCCGCACGGCAGCATGATCGAGATTGGCGCCATGCCGAACGGACCGAACATCGACGTCTGGGTCGCGGATAACGGCCCTGGCCTGCCCGTCGGCAAGGAGGAGGATATCTTCAAAAAGTTCGAGCGCGGCCAGAAAGAGAGCGCCACGCCGGGCGTCGGTCTCGGCCTGGCGATCTGCCGCGCCATTGTCGAGGCGCATGGCGGCACCATCCGCGCTGAAAATCGCCGGGAGGGGGGCGCACGCTTTATTTTCTCGTTGCCGCGCGGCAATCCTCCTGTAGTCGATACAGCGGAGGACGATGCCGTGAAAGAGGAGAGACAGCCATGAGTGAGCCGCTTCCCGTCGTCATCGTCATCGAGGATGAACCGACGATCCGGCGTTTCATCAGGATGTCGCTGGAAGCGGAGGGCTGCCAGGTTTACGAGGCCGATTCCGTGCAGCGCGGCCTCATCGAAGCCGGCACCCGCCAGCCGGACATGGTGGTACTTGATCTCGGCCTGCCCGATGGCGACGGCGTGGATTTCATTCGCGACCTGCGCGCCTGGTCCGATATTCCCGTCATCGTGCTCTCGGCACGGACCACCGAAGCCGACAAGGTCGGCGCCCTGGATGCGGGCGCCGACGATTACCTGACCAAACCTTTTGGTGCGGCGGAGCTGCTGGCCCGCGTGCGCGCCCATCTGCGACGCCGGGCCCGTGCCGGCGGCAGCGGCACCACGGTGTTCGAATTCGGCAAGATACGCGTGGACCTCGGCAAGCGGATCGTCGAGCGCGCGGGCGCACCGCTGCACCTGACGCCTATCGAATATCGGCTGTTGGCCTACCTGATCACCCATCCCGATAGCGTCCTGACCCATCGCCAGCTGCTCAAGAATGTGTGGGGGCCATCCCATGCCGACGACAGCCATTACGTTCGCGTCTATATGGGCTTGCTGCGCAAGAAGATCGAAGATGAGCCGTCGCAACCCAGACACATCGTCACGGAAGCCGGCGTCGGCTATCGGTTCATTGCCTGATGAGGTACTGTCATATGGTTCTCGATGGCTGCTTCTGACTGAGCAGAACGTGGCGGCTCATGTCGGGCAGAGTGTCGGGATGACTCAAGGCGTTTCCTGTTGGTGGCCGGCGCGGACCTGGACCCGGCCCAGGCGCATGGCCGGCGCCAGCAGCGCGCGCAGTTGTTCTTCCAGCTGGCGAAGGTCGGCTGCCGGCTGCGCTGAGGCCAGATCGACTTCCACCTCCAGCCCCGTGTCCAGGTAATGCAGCCGTACCGTGGCCGGCGCTGACAGCACCTGGTGGACCAGCGCTTCCACCTCGGCCCGCGGCGGCAGTTCCAGCACACGGCCGATGCGGCGGGCATGCACCGGGTCGATATGCACCGTGCATTCGGCCACGCGGTGCTCGGTCTTGACGAGGTCGTTGATTTTTTCCGCGATGTAGTGGCCTTCGGACACCGACAGGTGCGAGCCCACCTCCACGTGCATGTCGATCACCGCCCAGTCGCCCATGCGCCGGGTGCGCAAACCGTGGATGCCCTGCACGCCGTCCATGGACAGGATGGTGTCTTGAATGCGCTGGATTTCTTCCGGGTCGAGCGCATGGTCGGTCAGGCCGTGGAAGGCGTCGACCGAAAAGTCCCAGCCGGCCTTGGCAATCATGAAGCCGACGATGACAGCCGCCACCGCATCCATGCTGTGGTAGCCCATCAGGTTGGCGGCAATGCCCACCCCCACCACCAGCGACGAGGCGGCATCGGCGCGCGCATGCCAGGCGTTGGCAATCAGCATGGAAGATTTGAGCCGCTCGCCGATGCGGCGCATGTAGCGGAACAGTCCTTCTTTGGCCAGCAGCGTCAGAGCGGCGGTGGCCAGCGCCACCGGGTGCACGGCATCCATGGCCTGCCCGGCGTGCAGCTTGACGCCGGCGGTCCAGACCATGCCAATGCCGGTGGCCAGCAGAATCAGGCCAATGGCCAGCGAGGCCGCAGTTTCGAAACGCCCGTGGCCGTAAGGGTGGTTGTCATCGGCCTCGACATGCGAGTGCCGCGCCGCCACCAGCACCACGCCATCGGCCACCAGATCGGCCAGCGAATGAACACCGTCGGCGATCAGGGCCTGTGAGCGGGCGAAAAAGCCAATGGCAATTTGCGTGCCGGCCAGAAACACGTTGACCCACACGCTCATCCAGGTGGAGCGCAAAGCCTGTCGCTGTTCTTCAGTGGTGCGGGTCATGGGCGGTCCTTGGGTAGCGCGGGAGTCTCGATGCTAGCAGGATGGTGTGACCGTGCAGGCGACTGGTCCAGCGGCTTGTCGGGCGTGCCGGATGCTGTCAAGATGGCTGTTCAGATGAACATGATCCAGCCTGTCCTTGTGTTTCGCGGGTCCCTGGCCGCCCTCGTGCTGGCCTGGACGGTGGTGCCGATGCCGGCGCAAGCCAGCTTGCAACTGGCACTGGAGAAGGGCTGCTACGGCTGTCATGGCGAGCCGCCGCGCCGCAACACACCGAGTTTCGCCCAGCTGGCGGCGGACTATGCGAAATACCGCGGCCAGGCGGATGCGCCGCACAAGCTGGCTGACAAACTGCGCGCGGGCACCTTGTTTGGACACATCGCAGCGCATGAGCGGGTCAGCCCGCAAGAGTGCGAGACCCTGATGCGCTGGCTCATCGACGGCGCCCGCTAGTCGCTCAGCGCGTTTGGGTTGTGGCTGTGGCGCAGGCCTGGCAGATGCAGGCTTTGCGTTGCGCCTGTGGCGGCACGCGTGCCAGCAAGGCGGCATCGAAGGTGACGCCAGTGCACCAGCAGGGCGGCTGCGCCAGGCCGGTTTCGCGCTCGATTTCCATGGCACACCGGTTGGGCTGGCCGCACAGTGGGCAGCGCCCGGGGTCGGTTGCGTTGGTGTCGGCAGGGAGCGGGCTGTTCATGGCGGCAGATGTTCGCCGCCAGTTTAGCCTCGTTTAGACTTCACTCTCCTCTCACCTCACGGGCTGACTGAATTGCCTTTTACCCCCGCCCCCCGTCCTGCCGTGCTGCTGGTTTCCATCCTGTTGCTGCACTCCCTGATTCATGGCGTGCTCGGCAGCGTGCTCGGCCTGTCGGGCGATGAAGCGCATTACGCGCTGTACGCCGCGCATCTGGACTGGAGTTATTACGACCACCCGCCGCTGGTGGGCTGGCTCCAGTGGCCGCTGGTGGCACTCGGTGCGCCGGACGGCGTGCTGCGGCTGATCCCCGAAGCCTTGTGGGTCATCACGGCGCTGCTGGTGCACGCCAGCGCCCGCCAGATCGGAAGAGCGTCGTGTAGGGAAAGAGTGT
>OFPB01000007.1_pt1 | contig 100487 bp, 87 predicted proteins | sample 1542511 | NCBI WGS metagenome assembly OFPB01 (sample SAMN05503970, study PRJEB24370) | sediment metagenome | isolation source: lake sediment | place: USA: Lake Hill lake, St. Paul Island, Alaska | collected 2013
TTCTTTGCTTACTTTCTTTGGCGAAGCAAAGAAAGTGAGTGCGCTGTCGGGCGCACAACCCGACACCAAGCACGCCGCCGGAGCGCAACCCGGGAAAAAGCTATCTCCGCTTTGACTTCCCCAGAATGCTCCCCAACACCCCGCGAATGATCTCGCGCCCCACTTCGCGCCCGATGCTGCTGGCGGCGCTTTTGATGAGTTGTTCGCCGGCGCTGGCGCGCGTGCGCTTGCCGCCACCGCCGAACAGGCCGCCCAGGGTTTCCATGAAGCCGCCACTTGATTCAGCCTCTTTTCCGGCAGCACCGTCGCCATTCTTGGCACCCATGCGAGTGTCGGTGCGCCCAGTGAGTTTCTCGAAGGCGGATTCGCGGTCCAAGGTCTTTTCGTAGACACCGGCAACCACCGAGTTGGCGATCAGCACCTGGCGCTGCTCGGGCGTGATGGGGCCAATCTGGCTCGCCGGCGGCAGCACGTAGACGCGCTCGGTGATGCCGGGGCGGCCCTTGTCGTCGAGGAAGCTGACCAGTGCCTCGCCCACACCCAGATCGGTGATGGCGGCTTCGATGTCCAGCTTGGGGTTGGGGCGCATGGTGGTGGCGGCGGCTTTGACGGCCTTCTGGTCGCGCGGCGTGAAGGCGCGCAAGGCGTGCTGCACCCGGTTGCCGAGCTGGCCCAGCACGCTGTCGGGAATGTCGAGCGGGTTTTGCGTCACGAAATAGACGCCGACGCCCTTGCTGCGCACCAGGCGCACCACCAGTTCAATGCGTTCCAGCAGGGCCTTGGGCGCGTCGTTGAACAGCAGGTGGGCTTCGTCGAAAAAGAACACCAGCTTCGGCTTGTCCAGGTCACCAACCTCCGGCAGGTGCTCGAACAGCTCGCTCAAGAGCCACAGCAGGAAGGTGGCGTACATGCGGGGCGAGTTCATCAGCTTGTCCGCGGCCAGGATGTTCACGATACCGTGGCCATTGCCGTCAGTCTGCATGAAGTCGGCGATGTTGAGCATCGGTTCGCCGAAGAACTTGTCGCCGCCCTGGGTTTCGATCTGCATCAGGCCGCGCTGGATGGCGCCGATGCTGGCGGCGCTGATGTTGCCGTACTCGGTGGTGAACTGCGCCGCGTTGTCGCCCACATGCTGGCACATGGCGCGCAGGTCCTTCATGTCGAGCAGCAGCAGGCCCTGGTCGTCGGCGATTTTGAACACCAGTTGCAGCACGCCTTCCTGGGTTTCATTGAGGTTGAGCATGCGGCCCAGCAGCAGCGGGCCGAGGTCGCTCACCGTGGCGCGCACCGGGTGGCCCTGGTCGCCAAAGACGTCCCACAGGGTGGTGGGGAAGGCGCTGAATTCAGGCGCCGGCAGGACGCGCTCTTTCAGGACCTGGGTCAGCTTGGCCCCGAGTTTGCCAGCCTGCGAGATGCCGGTGAGGTCGCCCTTGACGTCGGCCATGAAGACCGGCACACCGATCCTGGAGAAGCCTTCGGCCAGGGTTTGCAGCGTGATGCTTTTGCCGGTGCCGGTGGCGCCGGTGATGAGTCCATGCCGGTTGGCTTTGTCCGGGCGCAGGAAACATTGCACGTCGCCGTGCTGGGCAATCAGGATCGGTTCAGCCATGGAAATCCCTAAAAGTACAATTCACTCCCTATAGGTTAACGAAATTTGAAGGACTCCCCGTGGCTGGACACAGTAAATGGGCCAATATTCAACACCGCAAAGGCCGGCAGGACGAGAAGCGGGGCAAGATCTGGACCCGCATCATCCGCGAGATCACCGTGGCGGCGCGGGCGGGTGGTGCTGACTTCGGTATCAATCCGCGCCTGCGCCTGGCCGTGGAGAAGGCCAAGGCGGCCAACATGCCGGCCGATCGCATCAAATACAACATTGACAAGGCCACCGGCAACCAGGAAGGCGTGAACTACGAGGAAATCCGCTACGAGGGCTACGGCATTGGTGGCGCGGCCATCATCGTGGACACCATGACGGACAACCGCGTGCGCACCGTGGCCGAGGTGCGCCATGCTTTTTCCAAGCACGGTGGCAACATGGGGACGGAAGGCTCGGTGGCCTTCCAGTTCAAGCACTGCGGCCAGCTGATCTTTGCTCCCGGAACCTCTGAGGACAAGGTCATGGACGTGGCGCTGGAAGCCGGGGCCGAGGACGTGGTCACGGGCGACGATGGCGCCATCGAGGTGCTCACCAACCCTGGCGACTTCGAGACGGTGAAGAATGCGCTGGAAGCAGCCGGCCTCACGCCCGAGATGGCCGAGGTCACCATGCGACCGGAAAATACGATTGAACTGAGTGGCGACGACGCCGCCAAGATGCAGAAACTATTGGACGTTCTGGAAGACCTTGACGATGTGCAAGAGGTCTACCACAACGCAGCGTTATGAACATACTTGTGATTGGTGGCGGCGGCCGTGAACACGCATTGGCTTGGAAACTGGCGCAGTCGCCCAAGGTGCAGATGGTCTATGTGGCGCCCGGCAACGGCGGCACGGCCCGCGACGCCCGGCTGAAAAACGTCAACCTGACGGACGTCAAGGAACTGCGTGCCTGGGCCATCGCCGAAAAGATCGGGCTGACCGTCGTCGGCCCGGAGGCCCCGTTGGCCGCTGGCGTGGTGGATGAATTCCGCGCCCATGGTCTGCGCGTCTTTGGTCCGACCCAGGCGGCGGCCCAGCTGGAAAGCTCCAAGGCCTTCTCCAAGGCCTTCATGAAGCGCCATGGCATTCCGACTGCTGAGTACGAAACCTTCTCCGACCCGGTGGCGGCGCACGCCTATGTGGACAGAAAAGGTGCGCCGATTGTTGTCAAGGCCGATGGCCTGGCCGCCGGCAAGGGCGTGGTGGTGGCCATGAACTTGGCGGAAGCGCATGAGGCGATCGACTTCATGTTGCTGGACAACAAGCTCGGTGTCAGCCACAACGAGGGTGGCGCGCGCGTGGTGATCGAGGAGTTTTTGACCGGCGAGGAAGCCAGCTTCATCGTGCTGTGTGACGGCAAGAACGTCACGGCCCTTGCCACCAGCCAGGACCACAAGCGCCTGCTCAATGGCGACGAAGGGCCCAACACCGGTGGCATGGGCGCCTATTCGCCCGCGCCGGTGGTGACGCCCGAGGTCCATGCCCGCGCTATGCGCGAGGTGATCCTGCCGACCATCAAGGGCATGGAAAAAGACGGCATTACCTATACCGGCTTCCTTTACGCCGGGCTGATGATTGATGAACAGGGCATGCTCAAGACGCTGGAGTTCAACTGCCGCATGGGCGACCCCGAAACCCAGCCGATCATGATGCGCCTGAAGAGCGATCTGGTCGATGTGATGCTGGCCGCCACCGAACCGGGCCCGCATGGCCGTCTGGACCAGGTCGAACTGGAGTGGGATCGCCGCACCGCCCTGGGGGTAGTGATCGCGGCGCACGGCTACCCGATGAATCCGCGCAAGGGCGATGTCATTACCGGGCTTCCCGCCGATGCGGACGACGCCGTGGTGTTCCACGCCGGCACGGTCATGAAGGATGGCAAGATCCTGAGTTCCGGTGGCCGCGTGCTCTGCGTCACCGTCCTGGCCGACAACGTCAAGCAGGCACAGCAGCGGGCCTACGAGGTGAGCAAAGGCATCCATTTCGATGGCATGCAGTACCGCACCGACATCGGCTACCGCGCCATCAAGAATTAAGAACTGACCGGACCTGATGCCCGCCAGCGTGTTTCCCAAGCCGTACCCGGTTCAGTTCGCTGGTAGTGCGTTGGCGCGCTGGCTGCTGCGGCAATGGGGCTGGCGGGTGCAGTTTGAAGGACTGCCGGCGCAACAGGGCGTGCTGGTGGTGTATCCGCACACCAGCAACTGGGATTTTGTGGTCCTTGTCCTGGTGAAGTGGGCCCTCGGCGTTCCGGTGCGTTTCTGGGGCAAGGACGCCCTGTTCCGCATCCCGCTGTTCGGCCGCTGGTTGCGCTGGCTCGGTGGTGTGCCGGTGGCGCGCACCTCGTCGCGCGGCGTGGTGGGGCAGGCGGTGGACCAGTTTGCGCAGGCCCGTGCCCAAGACGGCTATTTTTGGCTGGCGCTCGCACCCGAGGGTACGCGCAAGCTGATTCCCGGCTGGCGCAGCGGCTTCTACCTGACGGCGCTCAAGGCCGGGGTGCCGCTGGGTCTGGTGCGGCTGGATTACCGCCAGCGTGAAGTGAGGGTGGTGGACTTCATGCACCTGAGTGGCAACGAAGAGGAAGATTTTGAACGCATTGCCGCTGTCTATGCCGGGGTGACGGGCTGCATTCCGGGCAACGCGGCCCCGATCCGGCTGCTCGGGCCTGACGTGCCGAGAACTGAAACGATTGTGAAATGACGATGTTGAATACCGATACCTCTAACAACGTGGACGCCGTGCGCCAGTACCTGCTGAATCTGCAGGAACGCATTACCGCGGCGATTTGCCAGATCGATGGCAAGGACTTCCTCGCCGATGCCTGGGAGAAGGCGCCGGGCGAGCAACTGCAGGGCCATGGCCTGACCAAGATTCTGGAAGGCGGTCGCGTGTTCGAGCGCGCCGGCTGTGGTTTTTCGCATGTGCGTGGCCCCAAGTTGCCACCTTCGGCCACCCAGCACCGCCCGGAGCTGGCGGGGGCCCCGTTCGAGGCCATGGGTGTGTCGCTGGTGTTCCACCCGCGCAATCCCTATGTGCCGACCGTGCACATGAACGTGCGCATGCTGGCAGCCAAGGGGGCCAATGGGCAGGAAGTCTGCTGGTTTGGCGGCGGCATGGACCTGACGCCTTACTACGGTTTTGAAGAGGATGCGGTGCATTTCCATACGGTGTGCCGCGATGCGCTGGCGCCCTTTGGCGACGACAAGTACCCGCGTTTCAAGCAATGGTGCGACGAGTATTTTTATCTCAAGCACCGCAACGAGCCGCGCGGCGTCGGCGGTGTGTTTTTCGACGACTTCTCCGAACTCGGCTTCGACGGCAGCTTTGCCATGATGCGTGCTGTTGGCGATGCCTTTCTCGGCGCCTATCTGCCGGTGGTCGAGCGCCGGCAGCACCTGGACCATGGCGAGCGGGAGCGCGCTTTCCAGCTGTATCGGCGTGGCCGCTATGTCGAGTTCAACCTGGTCTGGGACCGCGGCACGCACTTTGGCCTGCAGTCGGGCGGCCGTACCGAGTCCATCCTGCTGTCCATGCCGCCGCTGGTGAGCTGGGCCTACCAGCAGCGGCCCGAGCCCGATTCGCCCGAAGCGGCGCTGTACACGCAATTCCTGGTGCGCCGGGACTGGGTTTGAGCGTGACCAGGGATGCTCTGCCTAATTTCCGTCGCGTGCGGCGCGGCTTTTGCGGGATGAGCGGCGAGGCGCCAAACCCAAGGCAAGCCTGGACGGCTTGCCTGGTTTTGCAACGTGGCGGATCGCCCGCAAAACCGCGCCCCGGAGGGTTCGGCCCAAAACGGGCCCTTTGCCCACCAAACCGCTTGCGTGTGCGTTCAGCACACGCCGCACGGTGTTGGCGACCAAATCATCCCGTTTTGGGTTTGAACGCACATGACAAAAATTAGACAGCGCATCCCTAAACGACTGGGCGTGTTTGGCGGGGCCTTTGATCCGCCGCATCTGGCACATCGGGCCCTGGCGCAGACGGCCATTGCCGAGCTCAAGCTGGATGAACTTCGGGTCTTGCCCACTGGCCAGGCCTGGCACAAGACCCGCCCCCTCACCCCGGCCCAGCATCGGCTGGCCATGGTGCAACTGGCGTTTGCGGAACTGCCCGGGCTGGTGCTGGATGACCGCGAAATCCGGCGTGCCGGCCCGTCCTACACCCTGGACACCTTGCGCGAGTTGCAGGCGGAGAACCCCCAGGCCGAGCTGTTCCTGGTGATGGGCCAGGACCAGGCCGATGCACTGCCAAGTTGGCGTGATTGGCAGGAAATTGTCCAACTTGCTATAATTTGTGTAGCTGATCGCGATGGATTGACGGGGAAAGAATCCAAATTCGTGCCTCCGCCTGAAATGGCAGCACGCTTTCGCAAGTTGCACATGCCAGCCATGGACATCAGTGCCACCGGCATCCGCTCACGTATTGCGACGCAGCAGGGGATCGTTCCTCTGGTAAGCGCGTCCGTTGCGAGTTATATTGATCACCACCACCTTTACACGACCGCTTGATGACTACCGACACCGCCGCCAAAAAAGACACCCAGAAACTCCAGCGCGCCATCATTGATGGTCTGGAGGACGTGAAGGCCCAGGATATCCAGGTGTTCGATACCGAACATCTCTCACCCCTGTTCGAGCGCGTCATGATCGCATCCGGCACCTCCAACCGCCAGACCAAGGCGCTGGCGGCCAGCGTGCGCGATGCCGTGCGCGACGCCGGTTTTCCCAAGCCCCGCATGGAAGGCGAGGAAAACGGCGAGTGGATCATCGTGGACTGTGGTCAGGCCGTGGTGCACATCATGCAGCCCAACATTCGCCAGTACTACCATCTGGAAGACCTCTGGGGTGAGAAGCCCGTGCGCCTGAAGTTCGGCGCCGACAAACCGGCGGCCAAGGTGGCGACCAAAGCGCCGGCGAAGACGGCCAAGGAAGCCCCGCCAGCCAGCACCAGCCTGAAGCGCTCCAACGCCGCCAAGAAGGGCGTAGCGGAGGCGTATCCTTCCAAGGCCCAGGTGAAGAAGACGGCCGCCAAGTCGGCTGCGGCCAAGGCTCCGGCAAAGAAAGCGGCGCCGAAGAAAACGGCAGCACCGGCCAAGTCGCTGACCAAAGCCACGAGCAAGCCGACGGTCAAAGTCGTTGGCAAAGTTCCTGAGAAGAGCACTGCCAAGAGCAGTGTGAAGAAGGCTCCCGCGAAAAAAACGGCCACCCGCAAAGCCTGAGAGGGTCCGGCATGAGGCTGCTGATTGTGGCGGTCGGTCAGCGGGTGCCTGACTGGGCGCAGACGGCCTGGGACGACTACGCCAAGCGCTTCCCGCCTGAATTGCGGGTCGAACTCAAGGCGGTCAAAACCGAGCCACGCGGCTCCAAGACGCTGGAGCAGCTCTATGCGGCCGAACGCAGCCGCATCGAAGCGGCTATTCCTCCCAAAGGCACGCGCATTGTTGCGCTGGACGAACGCGGCACGTCGCTGACGACCGTGGCGCTGGCGTCCAAGCTCAAGAACTGGCAACTGGAGGGCGACGATGTCGCACTGGTCATCGGTGGGCCGGATGGCCTGGATCCCGCATTCCGGCAGGCGGCGCATGAACGCATTCGCCTGTCCGACCTGACACTGCCGCATGCCATGGTGCGCGTGCTGCTGATCGAGCAGCTCTACCGCGCCTGGTCGATCAACGCCAACCACCCCTACCATCGTGAGTGAGGAAATGACCCCCACGCTTGTCACTTCGTGTACCACGCTGCCCCCAGGCGCAGGCATGCCCTGCGCTCCGCTGGGGCGTGGGGCCCTTGCGCCTTGGGGCGGCCCGGCGGCGCTCAAGGTCTTCTATGCCTGACTTCATCTACCTCGCGTCCCAAAGCCCGCGTCGGCGCCAGTTGCTTGAGCAACTCGGCATTCGCCACGAGTTGTTGTTGCCCGATGCCGAGGAGGACGCTGAAAGTATCGAAGCCGTGTTGCCCGGCGAGGCACCCGCCACCTATGTGCAGCGCGTCACGCAGCTCAAGCTCGATGCCGCGGTGCAGCGCCTCAAGCGCCGTGGCTTGCCGTCAGCGCCGATTTTGTGTTCGGACACCACGGTGGCGCTGGGACGAAAAATTTATGGCAAGCCGGCCGATGAGGCCGATGCCCAGCGCATGCTGGGCGAACTGGCCGGCAAGACCCATCGGGTGTTGACTGCCGTTGCTGTGGGCAGCGGGCGCCAGCGCCGTCAAGCCTTGAGTGCATCGCGCGTGACCTTTGCCGCCATGAGTCAGAAACAGATCAAGGCCTATGTGGCCAGCGGCGAGCCCATGGGCAAGGCCGGTGCCTATGCGGTGCAAGGGCGGGCTGCCGCCTTCATCTCGCACATCTCGGGCTCTTACTCTGGCATCATGGGCTTGCCGATGTTTGAGACGGCGCAATTGCTGCAATCATTCGGTTTCAAAATTTGAGCGCCCAATACCCATGAACGAAGACATCCTGATCAACTGGTCGCCGCAGGAAACGCGCGTGGCCGTGGTGGAAAACGGTGCCGTGCAGGAGCTCCACGTGGAGCGGACCTACGAGCGCGGCCTGGTCGGCAATGTTTACCTGGGCAAGGTGGCGCGAGTTCTACCCGGCATGCAGTCGGCCTTCATCGACATCGGGCTGGAGCGCGCGGCTTTTCTGCACGTGGCCGATGTCTGGCACCCGCCGGCCGAAGGCGAGTCGCTCAGCGCCTCGCGCGCGGCGCAGCCACAGATTCCAATCGAGAAACAGGTGTTCGAAGGGCAAGCCCTGATGGTGCAGGTCATCAAGGACCCGATTGGCACCAAGGGCGCACGGCTGTCGACCCAGATCAGCATTGCCGGGCGCCTGTTGGTGTTTCTGCCGCAGGATGACCACATCGGTGTGTCCCAGAAGATTCCGCCGGATCAGCGTGATGAGTTGCGCTCCCGGCTACAGGCCCTGGCGGGCGAGCAGGGCGGCGGGTTCATCCTGCGCACCAACGGCGAGGATGCGAGTGACGCCGAGCTGTCCGACGACATTGCCTACCTGCGCAAGACCTGGGCGCGGATCAAGGAGTCGTCGCTGCGCCTGCCGCCACAGTCGCTGCTGCACCAGGACCTGAACCTGCTGCAGCGTGTGCTGCGCGATTTGTCCAGTGAATCGACGCAGTCCATCAGGGTGGATTCGCGCGAGCAGTTGGAGGCCTTGCGCGCCTTTGGTCGTGAATTCATGCCGGCGGCGGCCGAGAAGCTGCAGCATTACAAGGGCGAGCGGCCGATCTTCGACCTGTTTTCGATTGACGAAGAGATTGCCAAGGCCCTGGGGCGCCGGGTCGAACTCAAGTCGGGTGGCTACCTGATCGTCGACCAGACCGAAGCCCTGACCACGGTCGACGTCAACACCGGCGGCTATGTTGGCGCGCGCAACTTCGACGACACCATTTTCAAGACCAACCTGGAAGCCGCGCAAGCCATTGCACGCCAGCTGCGCCTGCGCAACCTGGGCGGCATCATCATCGTGGACTTCATCGACATGGTGCGCGAGGACCACCGCGAAGCGGTACTGGCCGAATTTCGCAAGCAATTGTCGAAGGACCGCGTCAAGACCATGGCCGGCAGTTTTTCCCAGCTCGGGTTGGTCGAGATGACGCGCAAGCGCACCCGCGAGTCGCTGGCGCACATGCTGTGCGAGCCGTGCCCGACCTGCGAGGGCAAGGGCATCGTGAAGACGGCGCGCAGCGTGGCCTACGACATCTTCCGCGAGATCCTGCGCGAGGCGCGCCAGTTCAATCCGCGCGAGTTCCGCGTCGTCGCCTCACCCAAGGTGATCGAGCTGCTGCTCGATGAGGAAAGCCAGCATCTGGCCAGCTTGAGCGAGTTCATCGGCAAGCCGGTGTCCTTGCAGAGCGAGGCCGCGATGGGGCAGGAACAATACGACATCGTGCTTCTTTGAGATTTATGCGGATTGCGGTCATCAGTCGGGTGTTTTCAAAAGCGGGTGGCGGGGCCGAAAGTTATTCGGTGGCGCTGGTGCAGCAGCTCGCCGCGCGGCACGACATTCATGTGTTTGCCCAGGAGTCGAACCACCCCGTGCCCGGGGTGACCTACCACCCTGTTTTTTGCCTCAGTCGCAAGCCGCGCTGGATTAATCAGCTGCTGTTTGCCATCGCCACCTGGATCAAGACGCGAAGTGGCTTCGATGTGGTGCATTCGCATGAGAACACTTGGCATGGGCAGATCCAGACCATCCATGTCCGGCCTCTGCGCTACAACCTGTTTGTGGTGCGCAGCGGGATAAAGCGACTTTTGCAATGGGCCAAGGTGGCCTTGAGCCCGCGGCTCATCACCTATGTCTGGCTCGAAGGCGCGCGCTTCCAGCTCAGCCCGGGGCGAAAAATCGTGGCGACCTCCGAAGGTCTTCGCACAGAGTGTGAGCGGGCCTATCCCCAAAGCCAGGCGGCGCTTTCGGTCATCACCCCTGGCACCTATCTGCCCCTCAGTCTTCCCTCACAGGAGGCGGCGCGCCAGCAGCTCGGTGTGCCGCTGGATGGGCGTCTGGTTCTGTTTGTTGCCAACGATTACGCGCGCAAAGGACTGGATGCACTGTTGCAGGCCACGACGCAGTTGCCAGCAGATGTTGGGTTGATCGTCGCCGGCAGCGCCAAGCAGGCGCCCAAATACCGTCAGCAGGCCGAACGGCTGGGACTCGCCCCGCGGGTGCATTTTCTGGGGTCACTTCATGACTTGTCGCCGGCATACGCTGCGGCCGATTGTCTGGCCCATCCGACGCTGGAAGACAGCTTTGCTATGGTGGTGCTCGAAGCCATGGCACACGGCTTGCCGGTGGTGGTCAGCGGGCCGGCGCAGTGCGGCATTTCACGGCTGCTGACCGATGGAACGGAGGCCTTGCTGCTGGCCGATCCCAAGGATGTGCAGCAGCTGTCGGAACGTATTGGTGCGGTGCTGGATCAGCCCGAACTGGCCGGGCAACTGCGGCGGCAGGGCCGGGCGTTTGCGCAAGCGCATTCGTGGGAGCGTGCCGCTCTACAATACGAGGCGCTGTACCAGCAGGCTGCGCGCCGGCACTAGGCCTTGCCGCGTGATGCTGCTGCACTTTTCCGACTGACACCGTCTTCGTACTCTATTCATGACCGTTCACCCCCGGCAACGCTGGCTTATTCTTGCGCATGCCTTCAATATGGATGGCAGGGCGGCCAGCCAGACCATCACCGACAAATTGCCGCATCTGCGGCGTGCCGGCATTGAGGTGGTGGTCCTGAGCGGTGTGTCGGGCACCCGGGACACAGTGGTCGAGCACCACCAACTGTGGCCAGCGGGGCCGGCCGGCTTGCGCTTCGAGTTGCGCCACGTGTTGCGGCGCCGCTGGGGGAGTGGATTCGTCTACCGCGCTCTGATGACGCTGGCTTCCTTGTGTCTTTTGCCGGGCATGTTCATAGAGAAGCTGCTGCGTCCGGTGGAAAGTTCCTGGTCCTGGTGGCTGAGCGCCTACCTGAAAGGGCGCACGCTGGCCCGGCAACAACCCTTTGACCTAATTTATTCGACCGGCGGCGCCTTTGCAGCCCATCTGGCAGCACGTGCCCTCAAGCAGGCTACGGGAACGCCCTGGCTGGCGGAAGTGCACGATCCGATGGTGGCGCCTGGAAAGACGCCGGTGACGGCGCAGCAGAAGATGCAGGCCGAGGTCGAGCGCCTGATTTGTACCGATGCCGACATCGCCATCTGGTTTACCGAGCAGGCCTTGGCCAGCGCGCGTCAGCGCCATCCGCAATTGGGCGAGCGCGGAAAAATGATGCTGCCGGGGATTGACCAGCCGTTCCGGCAATTGCCGCCATACCGTGCCGGTGAAAAATTCGTGATCGGGCATTTCGGTTCGCTGTCACCCACCCGGCATCTCGGCCCGATCCTGACGGCCCTGGAACAGTTGGGCGCGCGTCGCCCTGAGTTGCTGAAACCGGTCGAGTTGCATGTGTACGGCGGGCCGCTTGACAAGGTGTCGGCCGAATTGCTGGTCAACTCTCCGGTGCGTGGGGCTGTGCGCCACTTCGGCCGCATTGAGGCGGATCCCCAAACTGGCTTTAGCGGGCGAGAGCAGATTTTGCACCGCATGCGCTCGGTGGATGTTTTGCTGCTGCTGCACGGTGAGGATGCCATGTGCGCCGAGTACATCCCCTCCAAGCTCTACGAATACCTCTGGATGCAGCGGCCCATACTGGCCATCGTCCACCACAATCCGCAGATGGCGGCCCTCATCCGAGGCCAGGGGCATGTAGCCGTCATCTCCGGCCATGGTGTTGATAGCCAAGTGGTCGCGGCTGAACTGGCAACGGCGCTGGAGCAACTGGCGGAGCGCTGGCGCACAGTTGGCCTGGCGGACAACGACCAGACCAGTCCCTACACTACCGAAGCTGCCGTGGGGCAACTGCTCGGATGGGTCGATGACTTATCGAAAGGTAAGCGTTGATGCAGCCCTTGCTATCGCTGGTCGTCCTCGGTTTTCGAAGTTTCGATGCCACAACCCGGATCTGCCTGGACTCACTGGTGCCTTGGCTTGCCGACCCGGAGATTGAACTCTTGGTGGTTGACAATGGCTCGCCGGATGACGCGGCGCAAAAAACGACGGCTTGGTGTGCCGCCCATCCGCAGGCGCGCTGCCTGTTGAGCGAATCGAATCGCGGTTTTTCCGGCGGCATGAATTGGGGCGTAGAACAGGCGCGCGGCCAATGGCTGCTGCTTATCAACAACGACACCATTTTCCCGGCCAAGGCCATCGATGCCCTCAAGCGTGTCATTCGAGAAGCGCCGTCAGATGTGGCCATGCTGGGGCCGGTCACCAATGCGGCCGGCAATGGCCAGCGCCTGTGGCAACCTGGCACTACGCACGCGCAGTGGCTGGAGATTGGGCGCTGGTTGCACGAGCATCCGTCACACCAGTTAATGCCAGCCTATCGTTGTGATTTCTTCTGCATTGCGATTCGCCGCGATGTTTGGCAGGAACTTGGCGGCCTGGATCCAGCCTTTGGCTTGGGCTACTACGAAGATTTCGATTTCAGTCTTCGTTTGACCCAGGCCGGCTATCGGCAGTTGATCACGGAAGATGTGTTTGTGCTGCATGTCGGCAGCGCCACCTTCAAGGCCAGCCCGGCCGCCAAGGCTTTGATGAAACGCAACAAGAAATTGCTGCAATCCAAGCATCCCGACGCGCGGTTTGAACACACGCGGCTTGGTAATCTGGCGGTCTTGCAGGCTTACCAGGCTCTCAAGTCGGCAGGCCGCTGGACACCGGCATTAGAGCGCCGGTGGCAGTTACGTATCGGGGCATTGGCGGGCGATGGGCCGCGGAGTATTTTGAAAAGATGGTTATGGACGAAAAAAATCGCAAAACTGCTGTAGCCATGTCCCATGCCGTCGCCATGGCTCGCACCACAACGTTTTGGATCAGCTTGTTTGCAGCTTGCTATCTCGCGGTGCTGCCGATGGCCGATACCATTGCCTTGCGTAATGTGGCGTTGTTTGCCCTTTTGCTGTGCTTGGCTTGGCGCTTTCGCAAGATTAGTCCGTCCTTTCAATGGCCTCTCCCGTTGGTTTTATGGGGCATTTACCTGCTTGTCTTTCCGTTCATTGCCGATTCATCGGCTACTGCACTTGAAAGTATGTTGAGTCAGTGGGGACGGGGGGTACTCGCCATGTTGGCCGGAACAGGCGTTGCTGCTATTTTTTATAGCAAGAACAAGGGGGCTGCTTTCTATCTTGGTCTGCTCAGCGCAGTTCCCATACTCGTGCATCTTTCACTCTTTATTTGGAAGGCTTGGATGATTTCTGCCATTCCATGGGGTTATTGGGGGAGAGAGACACACCATGCTGATCTTGGTTATGCGGCAGGTCAAGCCGTCATTCTTCTGGCAGCTGCCATCGTAGCCGGGCATAAAGCATTGCGGCCCTTAGCCGTAATGCTGATGGTGGCATGTCTCCTGAGCACAGCACTGGCGCATTCACGAGCTGGTTTTGCGTTCTGTGTGCTAGGCGGAGTACTTGTTTTTATCGCGGCGTATGTGGGAGGGGCCGCTCATCGACGGCTCAATTTTCTGGCGGGCGCACTCGGAGTCGTGTTCTTAGGCGTTGTTGTGCTTGTGATGGCCGCTCAAAACGATACGCGCTGGCGCAATATGACTTCACAGCTTATAGCCGGATTCAAAGGGGATGCTCTTCAGATCCAGTGTGAAGGGACCGCGTCCATTAAATCCGAAATCATTGCCGAATACGGCCCAGGCAATCAAGCACGGGACGTCCTCGCCAGCGTGCGTGATGGCGATGGTTCGCGGATGGTTCTTTTGCGCGCTGGTTTGACTTTGGCGCTGGAGCATCCCTGGGGCAGCGATGGGTCAAGACAGGCCTATCAAAAACTGCTGCGACAGCAATGTCCAAATCCTGTCATTGCAATGGCGCACACCCACAATGGTTGGCTCGATACCTTGCTCGCCTTGGGGTGGGTCGGTGCGACCTTGTATTCTTGGGTCCTGCTTTACTTTTTAAAGCAGGGGTGGGCATATCTACGTCGTGAGCACAGCTTGAACGAGTGGTCGTTGGTCCTCGTAGCACTATCTACCTTCTGGATTTTGCGCGGGTTCACTGATTCGGTATTCCGAGATCACATGCTGGAGATGCAGGGCTTTGTCCTCGCCTATGCAGCGATGGCTCTGAGGATGCAGGTCCGAAGCGAGGTACCGTCAGGTTCGCCCGAGGCGGCGTCGTAGCCGACGGGCTACGCGTGACAGCAAGCTGCCGCCCTCACTGGGCCAATCCATGTCGCGCTCCCAGGCTGATTGGTAAATGATTCCGCTGTAGAGTTGCGCTAATTGATCTGGGCCAACGTGAGCACGACGATCTCGATCGAGTTGCCAAGCGTAGTGATAGACTTTAAAAAGAGGCTGGCAGGGCATCAAAGGAATAGCCTGATAGCGCAGCAATGCTTCACCATACCAGTGCGATTCAACAGGAATATTGAGTATTGCGTTCAGCAAGCTCATGCCTTTTGGGCGGAGAAACTCCGTGTGCAGACTTTCCCAAACCGCGCGATGCCAAAGAACGGGAAATGGTGCAAAGCTATAGACCCTTCCTTGGCGTCCGAACTCATTCTGAACCCGCTGGGCATCACGTAAAAAATCCTTAACGATGTGGTTTTTCCCGGATGACAAGGCCATTCCTAGAAACTCGTGTCCTTCATCCAAAACCGTGTAGGGAATTTCGTTTTGCCACAGGTAGTCTTGATGGCGGAAGGGACGAATAAAAAAAGCATCTGAATCAAGACACATATAGACATCAGCCAGATTCAAACGCCAGAATTCCGATTTGATGATTTGCTGGGAAATGTGACCTGGTAATGCATGGATGTCTTCGGCCTTGATTTGGGTGTTGCTCGCAATGATCAAATCATCATCAAGAACATCAACCTTCAGTCCGGCCAAATGCTCCTTGAATAAGGGGGCCTCTGCTTGCGGTACAGATACATAAAATGGGATACTTTCCACGTTGAATCGTTCAATGGAACGTGCAAGTCGAACAACACGATTCAGATCGGTTCGATAACTCTTGCAATAGAGGGCCAGTGGGACGCTCATTGACGGACCTTGCTTGATGACTGAATATTTTCAGTGTCTCAGAAACCGAGGATGAATCCAGCTAATGCTGCAGTACCTGTTTTGTTTTGCTGCGCAATCCTGGCCTCGTACGCCTTGATTTCAGTCTCGCTGAAAGCGGAGAAATTTTTCGAGACAACATAGGAGTTCTCCGCGAGAAGGGGGATCCCCGCCTTATGTTGTTCACTGGCAAGAAAGTCGTCAATCGTTCCTTCAAAGTGTGTTCGCTTGACGGACAGACCACATTTCTTGGCCAATAGAGCCATGGACTTCGTGCTGAAGAGATAAATGTGGCGCGGTGCATCCAGCGACCACCAGTACTTCCCATACTGTTGGGCGATTTCTGAGCCGGAGACCGGGAGTCGAATCAGGATTTCGCCATTCTTCTTCAAGAACCGGGAGACATTTGTCAGATCCTCAACCGGTGTTGGTGAATGTTCCAGTGAGTGGTTGAACATGATCAAGTCAAATTTCTCATCGCCGACCAGCGTTGCCAGATCCTGAATACTTGATTTGAAGACCTTCGCACCATTTTTGTAGACGATGTCCGTGGGGACAAAAGGATCGATGCCGATCACCTTTCGGATGCCCAAGTCCGCTATTTCGTGCAGCAACTCCCCGGTTCCGCTGCCGATCTCCAAGATGGCCATGTCGCGGTGAAGTTTGACGTGTCTTGACAGGTGGTTGACCGGGCAGGGTCTGGCGCGTGCCAGCAAGCGGCCGATCAATCCCTTGGAAAAATAATAGAACCTGTTGCGATATTTTCTTTTGAGTTGCCTGACTCGTTCGGAGACAGTCTTGGGTTCTTGGTACTGGAACGAGTAGTACGAGTTGGGGTAGTACTGACCGTAATCCTTCAGCTTTTCCGGTTGGTAGATCGATTCGCAGTTATGGCATCGGACATAGTGGAACGGCCCACTTTTGCCATGCATCATCTCCATCGGCAAAATTTCGGAGAGTTCACTCGATCCGCATATTTCACAAGTCAAGTTGTGTAGCGCCGCAGGGTTGTTTGGCGAGGATTGTTGCTCGGCAGAAGAGGCAGGATTCATTTTTCGTTTGCTGTCTGTCAGGGCAGCGAGTAGGTGCTTCGCGTCAACCTCTGCGGTCTTCATACGCGGTACAAATTTTCAGGGTGAAGTGCACCGGGTGGGTGGCTTGTGCAATGAGGACACGACGCAGGGTCAGCAGGTCATCGCCTGGCTGAACCCGTCCGCGCTGTGTGGTGGTGGCAGTCACATAACCGGCCTGCTGCACCAATTGGCGATGCGTTGTATCAAAACGGCCATAGGGGTAGCAAAAATGCCGGACTTCACAATCCAGTGCGTTTTCCAGTTCCGATTTGGAGTTGGCAATCTGATTGAGGGCTTCATCGGTCGTCAACTTGGTGAGGTCAGCATGCGTGCGCGTGTGTGAGCCGATGTCCATGCCACCATCGAGCCAGGTACGCCAATCGGCAGATGTCATCAAGGGCTTTTCGGCCACGAGCCCCCGGTCCCAGCTGTTGGTGCCCCCGATCATGCTGCTGACCGCATAGCAGGTGGCGGTGAAACCGTTTTTCTTGAGAACGGGCAGCGCGTTAATGACGTTGTTCTGGTAGCCGTCATCAAAGGTAATGCCAACGACTCGACCCTGCCGTTCTCCCTTCAGATACGGCTCCAGATCGCGCATGGAAAGTCCCTTGTAGCCCAGGCATTTGAGCAGGAACATCTGGCGGGCAAACGAGCCCGGCGAAACCACCAGGCCGCGCAGCGGCGTGCCACTCGGAGGTGGTACGTCGATCTGGTGGTACATCAGGATGGGAATGTTCATGTTTGCATCTGACTCAGGTTGGCGTAATAGCCGCCGGCACGCAACAGTTCGGCATGGGTGCCGGTTTCAACGATCCGTCCCTGGTCCAGAACCAGAATGCAGTCGGCACGTTCAATGGTGCTGAGCCGGTGGGCGATGACCAGGGTGGTGCGGTTTTTCATGAGCACGGCCAGTGCGGCCTGTACCTGGCGCTCGGACTCGGTGTCGAGTGCCGAAGTGGCCTCGTCCAGGATCAGGATCGGGGCATTCTTTAGCAGAGCGCGCGCGATGGCAATGCGCTGGCGTTGACCGCCTGAGAGTTTGGCGCCGTTTTCGCCGATGGGCGTGTCCAGCCCCTCGGGCAACTGCTCGATGAAGTCCCAGGCATTGGCGGCATGTGCGGCCTGGATCACCTCTTCGCGGCTGCAGCTGTCGCGTGAGCCGAACGCGATATTGGCTTCGACGCTGTCATTGAACAAGACGATGTCCTGGCTGACGAGCGCGATGTTGTGGCGCAGGCCGCTCAGACTCAGCGCATTGATGTCGATGCCGTCGATCCGGATATGGCCGGAGGTACTGCGATAAAAGCGGGGAATCAGCGCGCTGATGGTGGTTTTTCCGCCACCCGAGGCGCCAACCAGGGCCACCGTTTGTCCCGATGAAATGCGAAAACTGATGTCGTCGAGCGCCAAACGGTCAGACCCCGGGTAGCGGAAACTGACATGGTCAAACTCGATGTTGCCCTTGGCGCGTGGCAAGTCCAGTGTGCCTGGATCCTCTTCAGCTGGCGCATCCAGTAAGGCAAAGACACTTTCGCTGGCCGCCAGGCCGCGTTGCAGTGTGGTGTTGACCGACGTGAGTTGTTTGATTGGCGCGATCAGCATCAGCATGGCGGTGATGAACGAGACAAACCCACCGGCCGATGCGCCGGCCTCACCGGTAGTCTGGCTCAGAGCCAGGAAGGTGATGATGGCAATCGCCACCGCAGCGGCAATGTGCGTGATCGGTGTGACGGCGGAGGCCGGGATGGCCTCGCGCATCTGGGCGCGGCGAAAGCGTTCCGTGTCATGCCAGAAGCGCTGACTTTGCTGCGCCTGTCCGCCAAAGATCTTGATGACCTTGTGCGCGACGATGGTTTCTTCAATCGAGTGGGAAATGAGCCGGATCGAATCCAGGCTCAGGCGGCTGGCGGTACGCATCCGGTTGCCAAATGCTTTGACGATCAGCGCGATGACGGGGCCGATGGCCAGCGTGATCAGTGTCAGTTTCCAGTCGAGATACAGCAGGTAGGCCACCAAGGCCAGGGCGGTAAACGACTCCCGCACGATGGAAATCAGCGCGCTGGTGGCGGCTTCGCTCACGTTACTGACGTCGTAGACCAGCCGTGAAATCAGCTTGCCGGATGATTGGTCGTGGTAGGTTTGTGTTGGCAGGACCAGGATCTTGGCAAACATTTCGCGCCGCAGGTCGGTGACCAGGCGGCTGGAAATCCACATCATCAAATAGCCGGTGCAGAACACAAAAATGCTCCTGACCAGAAAGAGTGTCACGATGCCGACCGGAATCAGCCAGACCATCCGCGCATCCTGCGTCTGGAAGCCGTGGTCCAGCAGGTATTTCATGATGGCGGGAAACAGGGGTTCCGTGAGGGCGACAGCGATCATGCCGACGACGGCCAACGAAAATGCCTTCCAATAAGGCCTAAGGTAGGAAAGCAGCCGTGCATAGATGGCACGATTGCTCTGAAGCGGGCGGTTATTCATGGCGGCTGAATCGGCGTCTGTCGTGGCAAGCGTGACTCACTTCGGGGCCTGCCATTCAGCACCTTTCTGGAGTTCAAGGGCCTTGGCGTACCGGTAAAACGTGCCCTCAAAGTTGCCCAGCGCGATGACAAAGCCGGCCCATCCGTCGAGAAAGCCCAGCTTGAAGATGTAGTGCTTCACAAAGGACCAGGTGCCGTGGGAGAGGGCGGTGCCCATCGAAATCTTCTTGTGTTTGATCTTTTCGGCGCCCAATGTCGAATAGCGGTTGGCCTTGTGCATGACCTCGCTCATGTTCTTGAACGGGAACTGCCAGATGGCGTTTTTCAGATGGCCGATGGGTTTTTCGGAGTTGAGGATATAGCCCTCGTGCACCGGCTTGAGGTCGTAGCTCATGCGCCCCTTGCGAAACAGCTGCGGCTGGCGGTAGTTGGGGTACCAGCCGGAATGCTTGATCCAGCGGCCCATGAAGTAATTGCGGCGCGGCATCCAGTAGGCATCCGCGGCAGCGGGGTCGTCGGTGATGGCGCGGATTTCCTTTTCAGCCTCCGGTGTGCAGCGCTCATCGGCATCCAGGCTGAAGATCCACTCATGGCTACAGGCGTCAATCGCCTGGTTGCGCAGGTCGCCAAAACCTTTGAAGTCCACCTGCACCACACGGGCGCCCAGCTTGGTGGCGATTTCCGGCGTGCCGTCGGTGCTCCAGGAGTCGACCAGCACGATTTCGTCCGCCCATTTGGCGCTCTCAATGGTGGCCGCGACTTTTTCGGCTTCGTTGTAGGCAATGATGTAGACGGAAATTTTGCTCATCGGGGATGGTAGTATTCGGCGGCTTGCGCGCACTGCGAGCGCTTGGTAGCCTCGTAGTCTAGTTCAAAATGAATGCTTCCGACCTTGTTTCCGTGGTGATCACCACCTACAACCGCAGCGACGCCTTGCTGGCGGTCCTGGCTGGTTTGTCGCGTCAGACTGATCGGCACTTCGAGGTGATTGTCGCGGATGATGGCTCCCGCGAAGAGCAGCGTCGCCTCATTCTTGAATCCGCGGTCGCCCAATCGCTGCGCTTGTGTCACGTCTGGCACCCGGATATCGGCTTTACCGCGTCGCGCATCCGCAATCGGGGCGTGGCGGCCGCTTCCAGCGCATACATTGTCTTCATGGATGGCGATTGCGTACCCGAGGTGGACTTCATCGCCCGCCACAAGGCGCTGGCCCAGGCCGGCTTCTTCGTCAACGGCAGCCGGGTGTTGCTGTCGCCGGAGCTGACACAAAAAGTGGTGGCTGGAACCGAGCAGATATGCGGCCGTACCCGTGCCTACTGGCTCAAGCAACGTCTGCTCGGCCACGCCAGCAAGCTCACGCATCTGCTGCGTTTGCCCGATGGGCCACGGCGGGTGGAACGCGAGTTTTCCTGGAAAGGCATCCGCAGCTGCAATATGGGCGTGTGGAAAGCCGATTTCGAACGGGTGGACGGCTTTGATGAATCGTTTGTTGGTTGGGGGCACGAAGACGCCGACTTCGTTTTACGCCTGCATCACAGTGGGGTGATGCGCAAGAACGGTTATTGCGCCACCGAGGTTTTTCATCTTTGGCACAAGGAAGCCAATCGTGACAAGGCGTCACAAAATGCTCAGCTTGTCAGGGAACGTGCCAAAACCGGGGTAATCCAATCTACCTTGGGTTATTCTCAGCCCCGTGTCAATGATGATGTCGTGATCACAAGACTTGGATAATTTAACAATGATCAAGCGTTATTTCTGTTGTTTGCTGGCCGGCTTGGCCTGTCTGCCGGCCTTGGCGCAGTTTCGCGTCGAAGTCTCCGGCGTGGGCTTGACCCAGTTGCCGATTGCTATTGCTCCCTTTCGGGGTGAGGATGTTGCGCCCCAGAAGGTGGGAGCGATTGTGTTGGCCGATCTGGAGCGCAGTGGACAGTTTCGTCAGGTGGCGGGCAGTACCTCGCCGATGGACGAGACGTCGCGGCCAGACGTTTCATTCTGGCGTCAAAAAGGTGCAGACTCGCTGGTCAACGGCAGCGTGACCCGTCTCGCCGATGGCCGTTATGACGTGCGCTTTCGCCTGTGGGACGTGGTGCGCGGGCAGGACCTGGGCGGCCAGAGCTATGCCGTGACACAGGCTGATCTGCGACTGGCGTCGCATCGCATTGCCGACTTCATTTACGAGAAGCTCACCGGTGAGAAGGGCGTCTTCTCCACACGCATTGCTTATGTGACCAAGGTGGCGCAGCGCTATCACCTCTGGGTGGCCGACGCCGATGGAGAGAATCCCCAGGCGGCGTTGACCAGCCCGGAACCCATCATTTCGCCCGCTTGGTCGCCCACTGGCTCACAGCTGGCTTATGTGTCCTTTGAGTCGCGCAAGCCGGTGGTTTACGCCCATGACGTGGCTTCCGGCAAGCGGCGCCTGATTGCCAACTTCCGTGGCTCCAACAGTGCGCCGACCTGGTCGCCCGATGGCCGTACCCTGGCCGTGACCTTGAGCCGTGATGGCGGCTCCCAGCTCTACACCATGGATGTGAGCGGCGGCGAGCCGCGCCGGCTGACACAGTCCTCCAGTATCGATACCGAGCCGGTGTATTCGCCGGATGGCAAGAGCATTTATTTCGTCAGTGACCGGGGCGGCTCGCCCCAGATCTACCGCATGCCCGCCACCGGTGGCGCTGCCGTGCGGGTCACTTTCAACGGCACCTACAACATATCGCCAGCCATCAGCCAGGATGGCCGCTGGCTGGCCTATATCTCGCGCGTCAGTGGCGCTTTCAAGCTGCATGTGATGGAGTTGGCCACCGGTAACACCTCGGCCATCACCGATAGCGCAGCGGATGAAAGTCCGAGTTTCGCCCCCAACAGCCGCATGATCGTCTACGCCACCAAGCTGCAGGATCGCGAGGCGCTGATGACGACCACGCTGGACGGCAAACTCAAGGCCCGTTTGGCGGGGCAGGGCGGCGATATTCGGGAGCCGGATTGGGGTCCGTTCCAGAAGACAACGAACTGATTGATTGATTTAACAGGAGCGAGTAGATGTCGATGCAAAAATGGGTGCTGATCCTGGGGGTTTCATTACTGCTGGCCGCATGTGGATCCTCCGTGCCGCTGAATGATGTTCCGGTGGAGGATCGCTCCGGCTCGCTGGCCAGCCAGCAGGGCCGTGGGGCTGTCGGCCCCGACAGCAGTGTCGTGGCCAAGAGCACGGTCAGCGGTTCCGATCTGGACCGTAGCAGAGACGTTGCCGGTCCCGTTGGCGCAACACGGGTGATCTACTTTGACTATGACAGCTTTGTCATCAAGCCGGAATTCCAGCCGGTCATCGAGCTTCATGCGCGCCACCTCAAGGCGGACATGAACCGCAAGGCCGCCATCGAAGGCCATACCGACGAGCGGGGGGGGCGTGAGTACAACCTGGCACTGGGGCAGAAACGGGCTGAAGCCGTGCGTCGTGCGCTGGCCTTGCTCGGCGTCGCTGATGCGCAGGTGGAAGCGGTCAGCTTTGGCAAGGAAAAACCCGCCGTGCAGGGCAGCGATGAGGCGGCCATGGCCCAGAATCGGCGCGCCGAGATTTCTTACCGCTGATGACAGCAGGAGCCTGTTTCGTGAAAATCAATTTCCATCATTTTCGAATTGCCGCGCTGGCACTGGCCTGCTGGGGGGCGATGGCGGCGCATGCCGGTCTGTTTGACGATGATGAGGCGCGCCGCGCCATTCTCGATCTGCGCCAGCGCATGGAGCTCAGTCGCCAGGACATAGAAAAAGAGGCGCAGCGCTCCAGCGAAGAAAACGCCCAGTTGCGGCGCAGTCTGCTGGATTTGCAAAACCAGATCGAGGCCATGCGTTCCGACTTGGCAAAGTTGCAAGGACAAAACGAACAATTGGCGCGTGACATGGCCGAGATGCAGCGTCGGCAAAAAGACCTGGTACAGGGCGTCGATGAACGCATTCGCAAGTTCGAACCGGCCAAGGTGGCTGTGGATGGCACCGAGTTCCTGGCCGATCCGGCCGAGAAACGTGATTTTGAAGCGGCGCTGGCCATCTTCCGCAAAGGCGAGTTTGCGTCGGCACAAACAGCCTTTGCGGATTTCGTCAAACGCTATGCCCAGAGCGGCTATACGCCGTCTGCTTTGTTCTGGTTGGGCAATGCCCAGTACGCCACGCGTGACTACAAGGGGGCGATTCAGAACTTCCGGGCCTTGTTGGCCCAGGCGCCCGACCATATGCGTGCACCGGAAGCGGTCCTGTCGATTGCCAATTGCCAGGTTGAACTCAAAGATCTCAAGGGTGCGCGCAAGACCTTGGAAGAGCTTATCAAGGCTTACCCGCAGGCCGAAGCCGCAGCAGCAGCCAAGGAACGCCTGGCTCGGCTCAAATAAGACAGATGCCCTAGAATTCAGGGATGCAAGTCTCTGAATTGTCAGCGCTCAACACGCAGCTGTTGCTAGCCGCCTTCGTACTTTCGATTATCTTCGGCGCCATCATCCAGCGCACCCATTTTTGCACCATGGGGGCCGTCAGCGATGTGGTCAACATGGGTGACTGGACGCGCATGCGCCAGTGGGGCCTGGCTATTGGGGTGGCCATGGCCGGTTTTGCCCTCTTGGCTTATACCGGCCTTATTGATCCGACCAAAACCATCCATGCCAGCAACCGCTGGCTCTGGCTCTCTGCCGCGGTCGGCGGGGGCCTGTTCGGCTTCGGCATGGTGCTGGCTTCTGGCTGTGGCAGCAAGACGCTGGTGCGCGTCGGCGGTGGTAGCCTCAAGGCGTTGATCGTCATGCTGGTCATGGGCTTGGCGGCATTCGCCACGCTCAAGGGCATCACGGCGGTACTGCGGGTGGCCACGGTGGATCAGGTGGCCGTGGAATTTTCCACCATCGCCAACCTGCCGCATTTTGCGGCCTCAGCATTCGGCATTTCCCCCACCCTGGCCGGCTTGGTGCTGGGCCTGGGCCTGGGTGGCGCCCTGATCATCTGGGCGCTTACCGGGGCTGAGTTTTGCCGTTTCGACAATCTGCTCGGAGGCATAGGCATTGGTGCCGTGATCGTCGCCATGTGGTGGGTCAGTGGGCATCTTGGCTTTGTGGCGGAGCATCCCGAAACGCTGCAGGAAGTTTTTCTGGCGACCAATTCCGGGCGCGCCGAATCGATGAGCTTTGTCGCACCGATTGCCTACACACTGGACTGGCTCATGTTCTACAGCGACAAGAGCAAGGTGCTGACGCTTGCGGTGGTGTCGGTGGTCGGCGTCATTGTTGGCTCGGCCTTCATTGCGCTGGTCACGCGCACTTTCCGCTGGGAAGGTTTTGGTAGCACCGAAGACGTGGCCAATCACCTGGTCGGTGCCGTGCTCATGGGCATCGGTGGCGTGACGGCCATGGGCTGTACCATTGGCCAGGGCTTGACCGGTCTGTCCACGTTAGGCCTGACCAGTTTCGTGGCCTTCGCCGCCATCGTCGTGGGCGCCATGCTTGCCTTCAAATACCAGATGTGGCGCCTTGAGCGCATGGCTTGAGCGGTTCCCCGTTCAGCGCACGCGTTTTCAATATGGATGCTGACCGACGTTTTGGTGGGCTGGCCCGTCTCTACGGTGTCTCCGGCGCCCAGCGGATTCGTGCCGCGCATGTGGCGGTTGTCGGCGTAGGTGGTGTTGGCTCCTGGGCGGTGGAGGCGCTGGCGCGCAGTGGTGTCGGAGAGTTGACCTTGATCGACCTGGATCACGTCTCCGAATCCAATATCAACCGCCAACTGCATGCGCTGGAATCCACGCTTGGTCAGGCCAAGGTGCTGGCCATGCGAGACCGCATCGCGCAGATCAATCCGGATTGCAAACTCCACTGTATTGAAGAATTTGTCGACCCCGGCAACTGGCCGGACTTGTTGCCCGCAGGGGTTGACGCGGTGATCGACGCCTGTGACCAAGTCAAGGCCAAGACGGCCATGGCGGCCTGGGCGCTCAACAGCAAGACCACCTTCATCACGGTCGGTGCGGCCGGCGGCAAGCGCTTGGCGCACAAGGTGGATATCGAAGACCTCTCCAACACCACCCATGACCCTTTGCTGGCCCAGTTGCGCTATCGGCTGCGCAAGGAACACGGCGCGGCCCGTGACGGCAAGAAAATCGGGGTCGCCTGCGTCTTCAGCCGTGAGTCGGTCCGGCAACCGGACGCCTCCTGCGCGGTGGAGGGCGATGGTTCGCTCAATTGCAGCGGCTATGGTTCACTGGTCTGCGTCACGGCCACCTTTGGGCAGTGCGCAGCGGGCTGGATTTTGAATGAAATTTCTTCCCCGACTTGAAGAAGTTGAAAAAATAACGCTATAATCTAAGGCTTAGCAGGACGGTGAAAATTGTTTTGTTAAGCCCTGATGGGACGTTAGCTCAGTCGGTAGAGCAGCGGACTTTTAATCCGTTGGTCGCGTGTTCGAGTCACGCACGTCCCACCATAAGATTCAAGGACTTAGTCGCAAGGCTAAGTCCTTTTTCTTTGGCTAAATCTGAACCGCTCGAATAGCTTCTGCGTCAGGCCACCGGAAGCCACAATGTCACCGTGGTACCGACATCGATTTGGCTGACGAGGCTGACTTCGCCACCATGCAGTTCGATGATTTCTTTCACGATGCTCATGCCAAGTCCCGTTCCGGGAATATTGCCCGAAGTATCGGCGCGATAGAAACGCTCGAAAACTCGGCTCTGCTGCTCGGCGTTCATGCCAATTCCGCAGTCCCGTAGCACGATACCGACCCGACGGGGGCCCTCGCCGTCGTTCTTGCGGAAGGCAACACTGACGTCGCCCCCCTTGGCTGAGTATTTGTAGGCATTGGACATGATGTTGAGTACCGCCTGTTGCATCTTTTTGCGGTCGGCGTTCACGAATAGCGGAATGTCGGATGGGGCGATGAGAGGCGGGTGGCGTCCGTCCGGCGGCTTGTAGCCGGCGACCGATTCCGCCACGATGTCCTGCAGGGACAGTCGCTCAATTTTAAAATCCTTGCCACGACGGGCCTCGATGCGTGCCAGATCGAGCAGCTCATTGATGATGGATGCCATTCGCTCAGACTGCCGGGAAATCGTCGCCAGCATGTCTTTCCGATCAGCCGCCTCGAACTCTTTCATTTGCAGTAACTCGGCGTAGCCATAGATGCTGGCCATTGGCGTGCGCAGTTCGTGGGCCGCTGTCGACAGGAACTCGCTCTTCATGCGATCGACTTCCGTTTCATGCGTGACGTCGCGGAAATAGAGGATCTGCGAGACGCTTTCAGTTTCCGACATCCGGATGCCAACTTCCAGCACGCGACTGGCGGGTGCCGCGAGCTCGAATAACTGGCGCCGGCCGTCACCCTGGTCGGCGTCGACGTCTGCGGTGCTGATTTTTTCTCTCGCCATGCGCAAGGCCGCAACGCCAGGGCAGGTGGCGTTGGCAAGGCAGCGTTTTGCCAGGCGTTCTGAAAACGTTATTTCATCCAGCCCTATGATGTCCGGCGTTTCCATGCCGGTCATGCGCAGGAATGCGCGGTTGGCGAATGTGACTTTGAAATTTTGGTCGAAGGAGACAAAACCATCCGGACTTAATGTGAAGATGGTATTGAGCTGTTCGGAGCGGTCGTTCAGTTCCTTGGTTCGCTGATCCACGAGTTTTTCCAGTTTCTGTCGGTATTTGGCCAGTTCAGACTCAACCGCCTTTCGCTCGGAAATATCGCGCTGCAAGACGAAGACGAAGGTCTTATCCCCCCACTCGGCACGACTCAGAGAAACTTCCGCCGCGTAAGTGCTGCCATCCTTGCGTCGCTGTACCGTTTCAAACAGCGTTCCTTCCGCTCCCACGGCTGTGAGAATGACGTTCAGTTCGGTCTGGCTCAATTGGGTATCCCAATCGCGAACATGCAGTCGCTGGAGTTCTTCCGGGCTATAGCCCAGCATGGCTGCACACTTGGGATTGGCTTCGAATACGCTGCCGTCGGGGTTCAAAATCACGACGCCATCGCGTTCCTTCTCGAATAGCGCGCGGCGGCGGGAGGCTTCGTCGGCAATCGTCTGCTGGGCGGCTTGCTGCATGGCATCCTGGGTGGCAATCGTATCGAGCAGCACATCGAAATGGCGGGCCAGGCGACCGAGTTCATCCTCGCGAAGTGGCGTTCCGACACGGGCCTCACGGTCCCCCAGGCGCACGGCTGACATAGTGTCGCCGATGATGGCCAGTCGCAGTGTCAGTTCCCGCCCGGTACGCAGGAAGACGATGGAGATCGCCAGCATGGTCAGGGCCAGAAGCCCGGCCACCATGCCAAGCAGCAGCAAGGCCGCTTTCTGGTACGGTTCATCGGGGAAGCCCACGCCGATCATGCCAATGCGATGGCCATCGCCATCAATCAGGGGCTCGTAGCCCGCAATGTAAGAGTCGCCGCTGAATTGATGTTTGCCCCCAGCCATGGCACGCCTTGCCCCATCACGATGGCCGCGACATTGGCTGGCGCCAGGGTGCCAATGGCGCGCTGTCCCTGTTGACGTTGCCGGCTGATGGCGACGCTGACGTCATCAACGTAGATCGACGTTTGCCCTTCCGCATTGCCGGGCAGCGTCCCGACCGGGAAGATGATCTCCCGCATATGCTCGATCAGCGAAAGATTCTTGTTGAGCAGGATACCGCCGACCAGGATGGCATCCGGACTGTTCACCGCCAGGGGCAAATGGGCCGCGGCATTGATCAGCAGGCCGCGTGTTTCTGTCTTGCTCGCGTTGTTCGGCCCCGGCGTTGACACGACACGTGCCTCGTCGCGAAACTGGGGCGAAAAAGCACTCAGTTGCTCGACGTCGAAGCGTTCGTAAGCTGCATTGGCGACGCCGATCAAGGCCTGACGGATGATGTAAGAGTCGGGTAGATGACTATTCGGGGCAACGCCTGTATTCGAGCCGATGATCGTGCCATTTGAGGTCGCGACGATCAGGAAATCGAGTCCGCTGCTTTGCGCCGCCGTTGTGAGAACCCGATTGAGTTCACTGTGGTTTGAGTTCTTGTCGATGAGGTGGATCAATCGCTCCGAATTCGCCAATTGACGGACCCGGACACCGGTGTCCGTCTTGAGCTGATTCAGGTAATTTTGCGAGCCGGCAAGATGGCTGCGCAGATTGGAGATCAGCAAACTATTGGCACGTTCGCCGCCCACCAGCACCAAGATTGCGATGAGGAAGGGGAATGCCACCAGTAGTGGCATCAGTCCCAGTGAGAGCAGTCGAAAACGCAGTGAACTGTCCCACGCTTGTCGCCAGCGCATGGGCAGCGGCAACTGACGCGCCGTACTGTGCGTGGCAAGTTGGTTTGGCGGTGGGGCGAGGTTTCGCATGGGAGTCGCTGCCAGCCGGAGGGGCGTTCAGCACATCGGTTTTTGATGTGTAATTGTAGCAAATATGATAAAATGCGCAATCAATTTTACCCCCTCCAAGGGTGAAGGAAAGCGGATGAAAAAACTCTCCCTCGTGCTTGTGGCGTTCATTGGCATGGCCTTGACAGCTTGCGGACCGCAAACACCGATTCATATCGGATTCATCGGCGGCTTGACCGACAGGAACTCAGACAATGGGCAGTCGGGCCTGAATGGCGTGATTCTGGCCGTGGAGACGTTCAACCGGGCTGGCGGAGTCGATGGCCGCATGGTGGAGTTGATGGCGCGCGATGACGCGCAAAACAGGGACATGGCTGCAAAATCCGCCGGCGAGCTGGTGGCCGCCAACGTGGAGGCCGTGATCGGGCCATTCACCAGCGGCATGGCGGCGGTGATTGTGCCGATTACAGGTCAGGCCGGCATCTTCCAGATCAGCCCAACCATCACTTCGATGGACTTCTACGGCAAGGATGACAACCTATTCCGGATCAACCGCACCACCCGAGATAACGCCGGGGACTATGCGCAAGTCATCGTCGGCCGTGGGCAACGCCGGATCGCTGTCGCCTATGACACGCGGAACCGGAACTTCACCGAGTCCTGGCTCAAGGAATTCCGTCATGCCGTTCATGCAGGTGGTGCAAGACTGGCGGCCGAAGTGCCTTATGAATCAGGACCCGATACCAATTTCGCGCAAGTGGTGGCAAAGATGCTGGCCAGCAAGCCGGATAGCCTCTTCTTCATTTCGGGCGCCCTTGACGTGGCGCGCTTGGCCCAGCAGGCACGCAAACAGGCGCCGCTACTGCCGATTGGCGCTTCGGAATGGGCAGCCACAGAACAGTTGATCGAACTGGGCGGCGACGTGGTCCAAGGACTGCTGATAGTGCAGAACTACGACCACGATGACGCGTCGGAGCGTTTCAAGGACTTCAGCGAGGCCTACTTCAAGCGCTTTCAACGCAACCCGGGCTACAGCTCGGTGTCGGCCTATGATGCCGCGACCGTGGTGCTGACGGCATTGAAGAATCGCCGCAAGGGCGAAACCCTGAAGAGCGCCGTCCACAATTCAGGCCCCTACCAGGGCTTGCAGCAACAGATTGTGTTTGATGCCAATGGCGACACGCAGCGCAAGGTCTTCTTTACCGAGATCCGCGATGGGCGCTACGTGAAGGTGAAGTAGCACCGCAGCCGCAAGCCCACTACGGGCTCAGGCGCTTTTGGACTCGATCTGGGTTGACAGTTCGAGCCACTTTTCTTCCAGCCGTTGCAACTCATCGTTCACGAGCTTGAGCTTTTGACCCAGTTCGGTGATCTCCGCCAGCGCCGGCGAGCCTGACAACCGGCCTTCCAGGGCCGCCCCTTCCTGGCTCAGTACCGCCATGCTGGCATCGACCTCTTCGAGTTCGCGCTTGAGGGAACCGGACTTGTTGCTTTTCGGGGCCTTTGCCTGCGCGGGCTCAGCTGACTTTTTGGCTGGGGCGGCATTCGCGGCCCGGGTCGCTGCGGCTGTTTCCTGCTTGACCGCTTCGCGCTGACGTTTGGCTTCGTCCAGCAGGTAGTGCTGGTAGTCGTCCAGATCGCCGTCGAACGGCTCGATGCCGCCGCGTGACACCAGCCAGAACTCGTCGCACACCGTGCGCAGCAAGGCGCGGTCGTGGCTGACCAGCATGACGGTGCCTTCAAACTCGTTGAGCGCCATGCCCAGGGCTTCGCGCGTGGCCAGGTCCAGGTGGTTGGTCGGCTCGTCGAGCAGCAGCAGGTTGGGGCGCTGCCACACCAGCATGCACAGCACCAGCCGTGCCTTCTCGCCGCCACTCATGCTGCCCACGGTCTGCTTGACCATGTCGCCGCTGAAATTGAAGGTTCCGAGGAAGCTGCGCAAGTCCTGTTCGCGCGTGGGCTGGCCGCTCATTTTGCCGGCTGCGGTGGTTTCCTTGACCAGCCGGATCATGTGTTCCAGCGGCGTGTCCTGCGGGCGCAGCACGTCGAGTTCCTGCTGGGCGAAGTAGCCGATGGACAGGCCCCGGCCCTCGGTGATCTCGCCTTCGATGGGTTGCAAGGCGCGGGCAATGGTCTTGACCACGGTCGATTTGCCCTGGCCGTTGGCCCCCAGGATGCCGATGCGCTGGCCGGCCAGTACCGAGCGGCTGACGTTCTTGACGATCACCGTGGGTGGCGTGCCAGCCGGGGCGTCCTCGGGCGGCGCGTAGCCAAAACTCACATCCTGCATGCTGAGCATCGGGTTGGGCAGGTTGGCCGGCTCCTTGAATTCGAACGTGAACTCGGCCTCGGCCAGCAGCGGCGCGATGCGCTCCATGCGGTCCAGCGCCTTGACCCGGCTTTGCGCTTGTTTGGCCTTGCTGGCCTTGGCCTTGAAGCGGTCGATGAACTTCTGCAGGTGAGCGATCTTTTCCTGCTGTTTGGAATAGGAGGCTTGTTGCAGTTCCATCTGCTCGGACCGCATGTCCTCGAACTTGCTGTAGTTGCCACCATAGCGGTTGAGCTTGGCGTTCTCGATGTGCACCGTCACGCTGGTCACGGCATCGAGAAACTCGCGGTCGTGGCTGATCACGATCATCGTGCCCTGGTAGCGTTGCAGCCAGGCTTCCAGCCACACCAGGGCATCGAGATCCAGGTGGTTGGTCGGCTCGTCGAGCAGCAGCAGGTCCGACGGGCACATCAGGGCGCGCGCCAGTTGCAGGCGCATGCGCCAGCCGCCGGAGAAGCTGTTGACGGGATTGTCGAGCTCCGTGGTCTTGAAGCCCAGTCCCAAAATGAGCGCCTGCGCACGTGACGGCGCATCGTGGGCGCCTGCGTCGTGCAGTTCCATGTAGGCGTGCGCCATGCGCTCGCCGTCCTCGGTGGCTTCAGAGGCCACGACCTCGGCCTGCGCGGTGGCCAGACGGGTGTCGCCGGCGATCACGAAGTCGGTCGCGCTCTCACTGGTCTCCGGCATGTCCTGCGCCACCTGGGCCAGGCGCCACTGGGCCGGGATGAAGCAGTCGCCGCTGTCCTCATGCAGCGTGCCGTTGAGCAGCGCAAACAGCGTTGATTTTCCGGCGCCGTTGCGGCCGACCAGACCGACTTTTTCGCCGGGGTTGATGGTCACGGAGGCGCCATCGAGCAGCACCTTGGCACTGCGGCGCAAGGTGACGTTTTTAAGGGTAATCACTTCAGTAAGGTCTCTCGGGTAATCAACAGCACCTGGTCATCGCCAGTGCTGGTTTCGAGCCAGACCGCTTCCAGCATCGGGAAGGCGGTCTCGAAATGCTCGCGTTCGTTGCCAATTTCCAGCACCAGCACGGCGTGTTCGCTCATGTGTTGCGGGGCTTCCTGCAGCAGCCGGCGTATGAAATCCATGCCATCCGTGCCACCGGCCAACGCCAGTTCGGGCTCGGCGCGGTACTCGGCGGGCAGGGCCGCCATGCTCTGCGCGTTGACATAAGGCGGATTGCACAGGATCAGGTCATACGGGCCGCGGACCGCAGCCAGGCCGTCGGACTGCAACAGCGTGATGCGGTCTTGCAGGCCGTGTTTTTCGATATTGATGCGGGCCACAGCCAGTGCGTCGGCCGAGATGTCGGCGCCGTCCACCGTCACCTCGGGGTAGGCCAGGGCCGCCAGCACGGCCAGGCTGCCGTTGCCGGTGCACAGGTCGAGCACACGGCGCGTATCTTCGCCCAGCCAGTTGTCGATGCTGCCTTCGGCCAGCAGTTCGGCAATGAAGGAGCGCGGCACGATGGCGCGCTCATCGACGTAGAACGGCACGCCCTGCAGCCAGGCTTCGCGCGTCAGGTAGGCGGCCGGCTTGCGGGTCTCGATGCGCTGGGCCAACAGGGCCGCAATCTTGGCCTGCTCTTCTGGCGCGACGGGTCGGTCGGCGACCGAGTCGAGGTCGTCCAGCGGCAGGCCCAGCTGCCACAACACCAGCCAGGCGGCTTCGTCAAAGGCGTTGCTGGTGCCGTGGCCGAAGGCGACCCCGGCTTGGGTGAGTTGTGTCGCCCCGGCTTCGATCGTCTCGATGACCGTCGGCGTTTTGCGTGCGGTGTCGCTCATGCCGCCAGCTTTTCCAGCACGCGCCGGTAGATGTTTTTCAGCGGTTCGATGTCGGCCACGGGGATATGCTCGTCGATCTTGTGGATGGTGGCGTTGGTGGGGCCGAGTTCGATGACTTGCGGACAGATCTGGGCGATGAAGCGGCCATCACTGGTGCCGCCGGAGGTCGAGAGTTCGGTCTCGATGCCGGTTTCATCACGGATGGCGTCGCGCACGGTGTTTACCAGCGTGCCCGGTGTGGTGAGGAAGGGCAGGCCGCCGACCGTCCACGCCAGTTCGTAGTCCAGGCCATGCTGGTCCAGCACCGCCTGCAGGCGCTGCTGCAAGCCCTCGGGTGTGGATTCGGTGGAGAAGCGAAAATTGAAATCGACCACCACATGGCCGGGAATCACATTGCTGGCGCCGGTGCCGCCATGGATGTTGCTGATCTGCCAGGTGGTGGGCGGGAAGAAGTCATTGCCCTTGTCCCATTCGATGCCCGTCAGTTCCGCCATGGCGGGCGCGAACAGGTGGATCGGGTTCTTGGCCAGGTGCGGGTAGGCGATATGGCCCTGCACGCCCTTGACGGTGAGCTTGCCGCTCATGGTGCCGCGCCGGCCGTTCTTGATCATGTCGCCGGTACGTTGGACCGAGGTCGGCTCGCCCACGATGCAGAAGTCCAGGCGTTCGCCGCGTTGCTTCAGCGCCTCGCACACCACCACGGTGCCGTCGGTAGCCGGACCTTCTTCGTCGCTGGTCAGCAGGAAGGCGATGGAGAGACTGGCCTTCGGTTGCGCGAGTAGAAACTCCTCAACGGCCACCACAAAAGCGGCGATTGAGGTTTTCATGTCGCTGGCACCGCGGCCAAAGAGCTTGCCATCGCGGTGGGTGGGGGTGAACGGGTCACTGTGCCACTGTGCCACCGGGCCGGTGGGCACCACATCGGTGTGGCCGGCAAACACCAGCAATTTCGAATTAACCGCAGGGGTGGCAGAGCGTTTGGCCCACAAATTGGTGACGCGGAAGTCATCCAGGCCACTCTCAATCGTTTCGCAGACAAAGCCCAAGGGCTTGAGACGCTGGGTGATCAACGCCTGGCAGCCGGCATCATGGGGCGTGACGGAAGCCAGTGCGATCAGTTGCTCGGTAAGGTGCAGGGTGCGGGTCATAGAGGGTTGAAGCCGTTGGGCGCAGCGCGCATCAGTGCTCCACATCCAGGCTGATTTCGGTGAACGATGGTTCGTCGTCGTCGACTTCGGGCGCATGGTGCACCGCTTCAGGCGTGGTGAAGTCGTTTTGCAGGCGCCACATCAGGTTGGTGGGCGAGTCGGCATTGGCCAGGCCTTCCTTGCGGTCCACGACCCCGTCCACGATCAGGCGCGCGATGTCCTGTTCGAAGTTCTGCGAGCCTTCGGCCATGGACTTTTCCAGCGCTTCCTTGATGCCCGAGAAGTCCCCTTTTTCAATCAGGTCCGACACCAGTTGAGTGTTGAGCATGATTTCGACCGCTGGCGTGCGCGTGCCGGCGGTGGTGCGCAGCAGGCGTTGCGACACGATGGCCTTGAGTGCGGCGGCCAGGTCGCCCAGCATGGTGGGACGCACTTCGACCGGGTAGAAGCTCAGGATGCGGTTGAGTGCCTGGTAGCTGTTGTTGGCATGCATGGTGGACAGGCACAAATGGCCTGACTGGGCGTAGGCAATGGCCGCCGACATGGTTTCGCGGTCGCGGATCTCGCCGATCATGATCACGTCCGGCGCCTGGCGCAGCGCATTGCTCAGCGCCACCTGCAAGGACGCGGTATCGGTGCCGATTTCACGCTGGTTGATCACCGAGCGCTTGTTGCGGAACAGGAATTCGATCGGGTCCTCGATCGTCAGGATGTGGCCGGAAGCGTTTTCGTTGCGGTGCTCGATCATGGCGGCCAGCGTGGTGCTCTTGCCCATGCCGGTGGCGCCCACCATCAGCAGCAAGCCGCGCTTTTCCATGATCAAGTCACCGAGGATCGGGGGCAGGGACAAACCAGCCAGCGGCGGGATTTCGTTGGAAATGAAACGGATCACGGCCGCCGCCGAGCCACGCTGGTGCATGGCGCTCAGGCGGAAGCGGCCCACGCCTTCCAGCGGGAAACCCATGTTCAACTCGCCCGTGGCGTCGAGTTCCGCCAGCCGCTGCGGCGGCAGGATCTCGCCCAGCAGGTTGCGCGGGGCATCGGGCGGCAGGGCCTGATTGTTGATGGGAACACACTGGCCATTGATCCGGATGAGCGCGGGCGAGTGGGCCGACAGATAGACGTCCGAGGCTTTTTTCTCCGCCATCAGACGCAGGATTCGCTCCATGGTACCCATCGTGCTCATGCGTCTATACCTCCAGTGTGCATTGATCAGTCGCGCAACAGGTCGTTCAAGCTGGTCTTGGAACGGGTCTGGGCGTCCACCCGTTTGACGATGACCGCGCAGTACAGGCTGTACTTGCCGTCAGCGCTGGGCAGGTTGCCCGACACCACCACCGAGCCGGCCGGCACGCGGCCGTACATCACCTCGCCAGTGGCGCGGTCATAGATCTTGGTGCTCTGGCCGATGTACACGCCCATGGAGATGACCGAGTTTTCCTCGACCACCACGCCCTCGACGATTTCAGAGCGGGCGCCGATGAAGCAGTTGTCTTCGATGATGGTCGGGCCGGCCTGCACCGGTTCGAGCACACCGCCAATGCCGACGCCACCCGACAGGTGCACGTTCTTGCCGATCTGGGCGCAGGAACCGACGGTGGCCCAGGTGTCGACCATGGTGTTTTCGTCCACATAGGCGCCAATGTTGACGTAGGACGGCATCAGGATGGCGCCCTTGGCAATGTAGCTGCCGCGACGTGCCACAGCCGGCGGCACCACGCGCACGCCGCTGGCCTTCATTTCTTCCTCGGACAGGTGGGAGAACTTGGTCTGCACCTTGTCGTAAAAGCCCAGGTCGCCGGCCTTGATGATCTCGTTGTCCTTCAGACGGAAGGACAGCAGCACGGCTTTCTTGATCCACTGGTGCACCGTCCACTGGCCCACGCTCTCGCGGGTTGCCACGCGCAGGCGGCCTTTGTTGAGTTCGGTGATGACATGCTCGACGGCCTCGACCACTTCCTTGGGCGCGGATTTGACGGAGATGTTGGCGCGGTCTTCCCACGCGGCGTCGATGATTTGTTGCAGTTGTTGGGTCATTTGGGTTTTCTCTAGGTTCAAGTTCTGGATTTGACAAACTGGACAATGCGTTGTGCCGCTTCGACGCATTCCGCGGTTTCTGCCACCAGGGCCATGCGGATGCGGCCGGCACCCGGATTGAATCCGTGGGCCTCACGCGCCAAGTAGCTGCCAGGTAAAACAGTCACATTGTAAAGAGCCAGCAGTTCCCTTGCGAAATCGGTGTCACTCCCTTGGACACCGGCCCACAGGTAAAAGCTCGCGTCCGGCAGGGCCACATCGAGTACTTCGGCCAGCAGGGGCGTGACCTGGGCAAACTTTTGCCGGTACAGATTGCGGTTCTCGATCACATGCTGCTCGTCGTTCCAGGCCGCCACGCTGGCCGCTTGCACCACCGTGCTCATGGCGCTGCCGTGGTAGGTGCGGTAGAGCAGAAACTGCTTCATGAGGGCGGCGTCGCCGGCCACAAAGCCGCTACGCATGCCCGGCACATTGCTGCGCTTGGACAGGCTGGTGAGGGAGATCAGGTTCTTGTAGTCGTGGCGACCGAGCTTGACCGCTGCTTCCATGCCACCGAGCGGCGGCTCGTCGTGGAAATAGATTTCGCTGTAGCACTCGTCGGAGGCGATGACGAAGCCATGGCGGTCGCTCAACTCGAACAGTTTTTTCCACTCCGGCAAGGGCATCACAGCGCCGGTCGGGTTGCCGGGCGAGCAGACAAACATGAGCTGGGTGCGGGCCCAGACCTCGGCCGGCACGCTGTCCCAGTCCACGGCGAAGTTCTTGGTCGGGTCGCTGGGCACGTAATACGGCTGGGCTCCGGCCAGCAGGGCCGCACCTTCATAGATTTGGTAGAACGGGTTGGGGCACAGCACCACGGCGCCCGGTTGGCTGCCGTCGACCACGGTCTGCGTCAAGGCAAACAGGGCTTCACGCGAGCCGTTGACCGGCAGCACTTGGGTCGCCGGGTTGACGTCGATGCCATAGCGGCGCTTGAGCCAGCCAGCGGCGGCTTCGCGCAGCGCCGGCTCGCCGGCGGTGGCCGGGTAGCTGGCCAGGCCGGCCAGGTTGGCGGTCAAGGCGTCGGTGATCAGCTTCGGGGTGGCGTGGCGCGGCTCGCCGATCCCCAGGCTGATGGGGCGGTAGTCGGGATTGGGTTTGACGCCGGCGAAAAGCTGCTTCAGCCGCTCAAAGGGGTAGGGCTGCAGGCGAGAGAGATTGGGATTCATGGGACGACATTATCCTGTGTAGACAAAGGTCGGCCCGGTTTGGCCCCGGTTTGGGCGGCCGCTCCAGCGCACACGGTATCATCAAGACTCTTCCCGTTCCCGAAAGCGGGAAAAAATCCAATGTAATCAACAAGTTGGCACCCAAGGCCTGTTCACACTGATCTACCGTGCGTCTTAATTCCATCAAGTTATCCGGGTTCAAGTCCTTCGCCGAACCCACCAACTTCTTGTTGCCGGGCCAACTGGTGGGCGTGGTCGGCCCCAACGGTTGCGGCAAGTCCAACATCATGGACGCCGTGCGCTGGGTGCTGGGCGAGAGCCGCGCCAGTGAGCTGCGCGGCGAGTCCATGCAGGACGTCATCTTCAACGGCACCAACACCCGCAAGCCAGCCAGCCGCGCCAGCGTGGAGTTGGTGTTCGACAACGCCGACCACCGTGCCGGCGGCCAGTGGGGCCAGTACGCCGAGGTGGCGGTCAAGCGCGTGCTGACGCGCGACGGCACCAGCAGTTACTACATCAACAACCAGCCGGTGCGCCGGCGCGACGTGCAGGACGTGTTCCTGGGCACAGGTCTGGGGCCGCGCGCCTACGCCATCATCGGCCAGGGCACGATCAGCCGCATCATCGAATCCAAGCCGGAAGAGCTGCGTCTCTTTCTGGAAGAAGCCGCCGGCGTTTCCAAGTACAAGGAACGCCGCCGTGAGACCGAAAACCGCCTGTCCGACACCCGCGAGAACCTGACTCGGGTCGAAGACATCCTGCGCGAACTCAACGCCAATCTGGACAAGCTGGAGAAGCAGGCTGAAGTCGCGCAGAAGTACAACGCCTTGCAGGCCGACGTCACCCTCAAGCAGCACCAGCTCTGGTACCTCAAGCGTTCGGAGGCCGAGGCCGACCAGAGCAAGGTCAAGATGGACGCCGAGAAGGCGATCAACGACCTGGAGTCGCGTGTCGCCGATCTGCGCCACATCGAGGCCGATCTGGAAACCATTCGCCAGGCCCATTACGCCGCTGGCGACCAGGTGAATCAGGCCCAGGGCCTGCTGTACGAGGCCAGTACCGAAGTGGGCCGGCTCGAAGCCGAGATCCGTTTCGTGGTCGAGGGCCGTCAGCGCGTCGAGGAACGCCTGATCACCCTGAAGGAACAAACGACCCAGTGGGCCACACGCAAGGAAGACGCCCAGGCTGAAGTGGAGAGTCTGGCCGAGTTGGCCCTGGTGGGTGAGGAAAAAACCGAACTGCTGGCGGCCCAGCTCGAAGAGCAGGCCCAGGCCATGCCCGATCTGGAAGACGCCTTGCGTCTGGCGCAAAACAGCGCCAATGAGCAGCGCGCCAGCGTCACGAATGTGCAGCAGCAGATCCAGGTGCTGGCCGCCGAGCAACGCAATATCGAAGAACAGTCGCGCCAGTTGCAGGTGCGGCACGAGCGCCTGAGCGCCGACCGTAACGCACTGGCCGCGCCGGATGAGGCCCGTCTGCTCAACCTGCAGGCCCAACTCAACGAGGCCACCGAAGCGGCCAGCGTGGCCGAGGCGCGTCTGCACGAGCTGCAGGACAGCGTACCCCAGCTGGACGACGCGCGGCGCGAACAGCAGCAGAGCGTCAACACCGAATCCGCCCGCCAGGCTGACCTGTCGGCCCGCATGGAAGCGCTCAAAGCCTTGCAGGAAAAGGTCAAGACCGACGGCAAGCTGCAGCCCTGGCTGGCCAAGCACGGCTTGGCTGATTTACAGGGTTTGTGGACCAAGATTCATATTGAGCAGGGTTGGGAAAATGCCCTGGAAGCCGCGCTGCGCGAGCGCCTGGGTGCCTTGGAGGTCAGCCGCCTGGACATGGTGCGCGCCTTTGGCGCCGATGCGCCACCGGCCAAGCTGGCGTTCTACAGCCCGCCGCCAGCGGGCGCGCCGGAAAAATCGAGTAGCCTGCCGCGCTTGGCCGAGTTGCTGCGCGTCAACGACGCCGGACTCAAGGCCGTGCTGGTGGACTGGCTGCAGGGCTGCTACGTGGCACCAAGCTTCGAAGAAGCCCTGGCCAACCGGGGCCAGTTGCAGCCCGGCGAGACCCTGTATGTCAAGACCGGCCACGCCGTCACCTCGCACAGCGTGAGCTTTTACGCCCAGGATTCCGAGCAGGCCGGTCTGTTGGCACGAGCCCAGGAAATCGAGAACCTGGAAAAGCAGCTGCGTGCGCAGGGCCTGATCACGGAAGAATCGCGCGCCGCACTGGTGCGGGCCGAAGCCGCCTATGCCGACGCCTCGCAGCGTCTGGTGGTGGTGCGCCGGGAAGCCGCCGACAGCCAGAGCCGCGCTCACGAGCTGCAGGTCGAGACGATGCGTTTGACGCAGCTGGCCGAGCAGACCCGCGCGCGTAGCGAGCAGATTGCCGGCGACCTCCAGGAGGTCGATGCCCAGCTGGGTGAGCTGCAGGAGCGCCGTGTCACGGCCGAAGCCCGTTTTGAAGAACTCGACATGCAACTGGCCAACAGCCAGGAGCGCCATGCCCAGCTCGATGAGCGGGTGCTGGAGTCCGAGCGCAAACTCAACGCCTGCCGCGAACAGCAGCGCAGCCTGGAGCGCCAGGCGCAGGAAGCCACCTTTTCGCTGCGCACGCTCGATGCCCGCAAGGCCGAGTTGTCGCGTGCCATCGAGACCGCCGAACAGCAGGCCACATCGCTGGTGGCCGAGGAGCAGCGCGCACGTGACGAACTGGCCCGCCTGACCGATGCGGCGGCCCAGGCCGGATTGCAGAACGCGCTGGCGCTCAAGTTGGAGCGCGAGCAAAGCCTGGCGGCCAAACGCAGCGAATACGACGACCTGACCGCCAAGCTGCGAGCAAGTGATGAAAGGCGACTCGCACTCGAACGCGAGCTCGACCCGTTGCGCCAGCGCATCACCGACATTCGCCTCAAGGAGCAGGCCGCCCAACTGGGCTTCGAGCAGTACGCCCAGTTGCTGACGGAAGCCAATGCCGATCTGGAGGCCGTGGCGCGCTCCATCGAGGCCGGCAATGTGCGCCTGACCGGTCTGCAAAGCGATATTGACCGCTTCAACCGCGAAATCGCTGCGCTCGGTGCCGTCAACCTGGCGGCGCTGGAGGAGTTGTCGACTGCGCGCGAGCGCAAGCAGTTCCTTGACGCCCAGTCAGCCGACCTGAACGAAGCCATGAACACGCTGGAAGACGCCATCCGCAAGATCGACGGCGAAACCCGTGAACTGCTGGGCGGCACCTTCAAGATCGTCAACGAGCATTTCGGCAAGATGTTCCCGGAGCTGTTCGGCGGCGGCCAGGCCAAACTCATGATGACCGGCGACGAGATCTTGGACTCCGGCGTGCAGGTCATGGCCCAGCCACCCGGCAAGAAGAACCAGACCATTCACCTGCTCTCCGGTGGCGAGAAGGCGCTGACCGCCATTGCGCTGGTGTTCGCCATCTTTCAGCTTAATCCGGCACCGTTCTGTCTGCTTGACGAGGTGGATGCACCGCTGGACGACGCCAACACCGAACGCTATGCCAAGCTGGTGTCCAGCATGAGCAAAGGCACCCAGTTCCTGTTCATCAGCCACAACAAGATCGCCATGGAAATGGCCGAGCAGTTGATCGGCGTGACCATGCAGGAGCAGGGCGTCTCGCGCATCGTGGCGGTGGACATGGAGTCGGCCGTTTCCATGGTGGAGGCGGCTTGAGTTCGGTCATGAGTAGCTTGCAGATTGGACTGGCCATTGCCGGGGGTGTGGTGCTGGCCGGCGTGGTGGCGCATGGCGCCTGGACTTCGCGCCGCAACCAGCCGCGCCAGGCGGAGCCTGAGCCCGTGCGCATCGACCCCGAAGTGGGTGAGATCGGGGCCGACAGCGCCGAGGATGCGACGGCGATGCCGCTGCCCGGGATGGAAAAAAAACCGATGCTCGATCAGCTGATCGACGTCATTGCCTTGATCACGCTTGACGGCCCGGTCTCCGGCGACGCCGCACTGGCGGCCACCCCCACCACGCGACGCGTGGGCAGCAAACCCTTTGCCATCGAGGGTCTCAACGAGCAAACCCAGGTGTGGGAGATGCCGGTGCCCGGCCAGCGCTACAACGCCTTGCAGGCGGGCGTGCAACTGGCCAACCGCTCCGGCGCCCTCAACGAGATCGAGTATTCCGAGTTCGTCGTCAAGACCCAGGCTTTTGCCGATGCGGTCAACGGTACGCCTGAATTTCCCGAGATGCTGGATGAAGTGGCGCGTGCACGCGAACTCGACCAGTTCGCCAGTGGCCATGATGCCCAACTCAGTGTGACCTTGCGCGCCCGCAACTCGGCCTGGAGTCCGGGCTATGTGCACCAGTGCGCGGCGCGCCTGGGTTTTGTGGCCGGGGTCATTCCCGGGCGCATGGTGTTGCCCGCCAGCGTGGCCGGGCAGCCGCCGATTCTCGGTCTGTACTTCGATCCGCAGGCCGCGCTGGCCGAGGACCCGGCCCAGTCCGCCATCCGGGAGGTGACGATGAGCCTGGATGTGGCCCAGGTCGACCGTGGTGAACAACCTTTTGCGCGCATGCGTGAGGCCGCCCTGCTGTTGTCCGAGACCATGGACGGCCAAGTGACGGACGACAACGGCCAAGTCCTGAGCGCCGAGGCCATGGACCTGATCGCCTCCGAACTCGAAAAACTCTACGACACCCTGGACAGCCGCGAGTTGTCGGCAGGCTCGCCAGAGGCGCGGCGGCTGTTTTCCTGAACGCATGTCTGCTGTTGCCAAGAGATGACCACGCTGGACTTGTTTGATGCGGCGGCGCCCCAGCCGGACGCCAAGCGCGTGGCGGAGCTGCAGCGCCTGTTGCACCACCATGCCCACCGCTATTACGTGCTCGACGCGCCCGAGATTCCGGATGCCGAATACGACCGGCTGTTCCGCGAGTTGCAGGCCCTTGAGGCCGCCCACCCGGAACTGATCACGCCTGACTCACCAACGCAACGCGTTGGCGGCAGGCCGCTCGACCACTTTGCTTCGGTGCGCCATGCCGTGCCGATGCTGAGCATCCGCACCGAGACCGATACCGAAGCCAGCGGCGCTGAAAATTTCGATGCCCGCGTGCGGCGTGAGCTGGGTTTGACTGAAACCGAGCCGCCAGTTGAGTACGTGGCCGAACTCAAGTTCGACGGCCTGGCCATCAACCTGCGCTACGAGCAGGGCGTGCTGGTGCAGGCCGCCACCCGGGGCGACGGCGAGGTCGGCGAGGATGTGACGCAAAACATCCGCACGATTGGTCAAATACCTTTGCGTTTGCCTGACGCTGTGCCATCGGTGCTGGAGGTCCGCGGCGAGGTCTACCTGCGGCGCGATGATTTCGAGGCCCTCAACGAGCGGCAGCGCGAGAAGGGCGAGAAGACCTTCGTCAACCCGCGCAATGCGGCGGCCGGCGCCGTGCGCCAGCTCGACCCGGCGATTGCCGCCCAGCGGCCGCTGAGCTTTTTCGTCTATGGCCTGGGTGAGGTCACGGCCGGAGCCATGAACGTCGCCTCCCATTACGAGCTGCTGCAAGCGCTGAAGTCATGGGGTTTTCCGGTCTGCGAGCACGTGGAAATTGCGCAAGGCGCTCCTGAATTAATAGCATTTCACCGCCGCATGGGCGAGCTGCGTGACAGCCTGCCCTACGACATCGACGGCGTGGTCTACAAGGTCAATGACCTGCAGTTGCAGACACGCCTGGGCTTTGTCACGCGCGAGCCGCGCTGGGCCGTGGCGCACAAGTACCCGGCGCAGGAGATGCTGACCACGGTGCAGGCGATCGAGGTGCAGGTGGGACGCACCGGCAAGCTCACGCCGGTGGCCAAATTGGCGCCGGTGTTCGTCGGCGGTGTCACGGTTACCAATGCCACGCTGCACAACGAGGACGAAGCCCGGCGCAAGGACGTGCGTGTCGGCGACACCGTGATCGTGCGCCGTGCCGGCGACGTCATTCCCGAAGTGGTGGCGGTGCTGCCAGACAAACGCCAGCCCGGCGCAGACATCTTCACCATGCCGCATACCTGTCCGGTGTGCGGTTCAGCCGCCGTGCGCGAGGAAGGCGAGGCCGACTACCGCTGCACCGGTGGCCTGTTCTGCAGCGCCCAGCGCAAGCAGGCCATCCTGCACTACGCCCAGCGCCGTGCGGTTGAGGTCGAAGGCCTGGGTGACAAGCTGGTGGACCAGTTGGTCGACACTGGCGTGGTGCGCGTGCTGCCCGACCTGTACCGACTGGGCCTCACCGCTTTGGCCAGCCTGGAGCGCATGGCCGACAAGTCGGCGCAGAACATCGTCGAGGCGCTGGAGAAATCCAAGCAGACCACGCTGCCGCGTTTCCTGTTCGGTCTGGGCATTCGCCATGTCGGTGAGGCCACAGCCAAGGCACTGGCGCGCCACTTCGGCAAGCTCGATGCCATCATGGATGCGAGCGAAGAGCAGTTGCTGCAGGTGGCGGACGTCGGCCCGGTCGTGGCGCAAAGTATTCGCACCTTCTTCGACCAGCCGCACAACCGCGAGGTGGTGGAGCAGCTGCGTGCCTGTGGCGTGACCTGGGAGGAGGGCGAGCCAGTGGTGATTGAGGCGCTGCCGCTGGCCGGCAAGACCTTTGTTCTCACCGGCACGCTGCCGACCCTGAGCCGCGAGGACGCCAAGGCCATGCTCGAAGCGGCTGGAGCGAAAGTGGCCGGCTCGGTGAGCAAGAAGACCGACTATGTGGTGGCTGGCGCGGAAGCCGGAGCGAAGCTGGACAAGGCGCGCGAGCTTGGCGTCGCCGTGCTCGATGAAGCACAACTCAAGGAGATGCTCGATGGCGGTGCGTGAGATTCTCAAGATGGGCGATGCGCGCCTGCTACGCGTGGCCCAGCCTGTGACCGAGTTTGACAGCGATGCGCTGCACCTGCTCATCACCGACCTGCTCGACACCATGGCGGCGGCCAACGGTGCCGGGCTGGCGGCACCGCAGATCGGTGTCGATCTGCAGGTGGTGATCTTCGGCAGCGGCGACTTCAACCCGCGCTACCCCGAGGCGCCCGTGGTGCCGCGCACCGTGCTGTGCAACCCGGTGATCACGCCGATTGGTGACGCCGAGGAAGAGGGCTGGGAAGGCTGCCTGTCGGTGCCGGGCCTGCGCGCCGTGGTGCCGCGCTGGCAACGTATCCGTTACACCGGCTTTGACCAGTATGGCGACGCCATCGACCGCACGGTCGAGGGTTTTCACGCCCGTGTGGTGCAGCACGAGTGCGACCACCTGATCGGCAAGCTCTACCCGATGCGGGTGCGTGACTTCACGAAGTTCGGCTTCACCGAAGTGCTGTTTCCGGGCCTGGATGCCGGGCAGGACGACTGAGACATTGAATCGGAGAGATTGAGCGCCGCCGGGCCGCCCCAAGGCGCGAAGGCCCCCTCGGGGGGCAGCGCACTACACGTAGTGAGAAGCGTGGGGGCTCTATGACGCCAGCACGTCCAGCAGCTCAGTCTCGATTTCCAGTTGCGCGCGGTTGTTCTGCAGCGCATCGCCGCAGATCAGGAAGGTGTCATCGACGCGCTCGCCCAGGGTGTTGATCTTGGCCAGTTGCAGGTTGACCTGGTGCCGCGCCAGCACCCGCGCCACCTTGTAGAGCAGGCCGGCCTGGTCGCTGGCCGAGATACCGAGCAGCCAGCGTTGCGCCTTTTCATCGGGCCGCAGCGTGACACGCGGCGTGATGGGGAAGCTCTTGACGCGGCGCGACACACGGCCGCGGCTGGGTTCGGGCAGGGGGCCTGCCTCGGCAATGGCGCGCGACAACTCGACTTCAATCATGCTGGTGAGCTCCCGGTAGTGCTCCGGTAGCTCAGACGTGATGATCTGGAAGGTGTCGAGTGCATAGCCGTTGCGGGCGGTATGGATGCGGGCGTCCAGAATGCTGAAGCCGCCGTGGTCGAAGTAGCCGCAGATGCGCGCAAACAGGTCGGGCTGGTCCTTGGTGTAGACCAGCACTTGCAGGCCCTCACCGGCGGGTGAGCGGCGGGCGCGCACGATGGCCTTGTCGGTGCCGACCAGGCGCGACAGATGGCGCGTATGCCAGGCAATGTCACCGGCTTCGTGGCGCATGAAGTAGCTCACGTCCAGCGTGTCCCACAAGGGTTTGTGCGCTTCAAACGGTAGGCTGTGCAGCGCCAGCATCACCAGCGCCTCACGCTTGCGGCTCTCCACCTCGGCGTCAGGCGACGGGGCGTGTCCGCCCAATACGCGCAGCGTGTAGCGGTACAGGTCTTCGAGCAGTTTGCCCTTCCAGGCGTTCCACACTTTCGGGCTGGTGCCACGGATATCGGCCACGGTCAGCAGGTACAGGGCAGTCAGGTTGCGCTCATTGCCAACCCGCTTGGCAAAATCGGAAATCACGTCTGGGTCGCTCAGATCGGACTTTTGTGCGATGCGGCTCATTGATAGGTGTTCGTTCACCAGAAATTCAATGAGTTTGGCGTCTTCGCGCTCGATCTGGTGCTGACGGCAAAAACGGCGCACCTCGACCGCGCCCAGCTCGGAATGGTCGCCGCCGCGGCCCTTGGCGATGTCGTGGAACAGCGCGCCGGCGTACAGAATCCAGGGTTTGTCCCAGCCGGCGGCGAGTTGAGAGCAGAACGGGTATTCGTGCGCATGCTCAGCCAGGAAGAAGCGGCGCACGTTGCGCAACACCATCAGGATGTGCTGGTCCACCGTGTAGACATGGAACAGGTCGTGCTGCATTTGCCCGACGATGCGGCGAAAGGTCCAAAGGTAGCGCCCCAGCACCGAAGTCTGGTTCATCAGGCGGATCGCATGTGTGATGCCTTCGGGTTCCCGCAGGATGCGCATGAAGGTCTGCTGGTTGACCGGGTCGTTGCGGAACTTGCTGTCCATCAGGTCGCGGGCGTTGTACAGGGCGCGCAACGTGCGCGCCGACAGGCCTTTGGCGCCTTCGGTGGTCTGGTAGACCAGAAAGGTTTCCAGGATGGCGTGCGGCTGGCGCTGGTAGAGGTCGTCACTGTTGACTTCAATCAGGCCTGCTTTGTCACTGAAACGCTCGTTGATCGGACGCGGGGCCTGCGCGGAGGGGCTGAGCCGCTCCTCGATGTTGAGCAGCAGGATCTGGTTGAGCTGCGCCACCGCCTTGGCGGCCCAGTAATAGCGGCGCATCAGCGTCTCGCTGGCGCGCACCATGGGCTTGCCCGGCGCCGGCGAGGCGGATGTGTAGCCCAGGGACTCGGCGACCGCGGTCTGCATGTCGAACACCAGCCGGTCTTCACGCCGGTTGGCAATCAGGTGCAGCCGCACGCGGATCAGTCGCAATACCGCTTCATTGTGTTTGAGCTGCTTGACTTCAAACGGTGTGGCCAGGCCGGATCGGGCCAGTTCGTCCCAGGACTTGCCGTAGCCCGCTGCCTGGGCCACCCACAAGATGATCTGCAGGTCGCGCAGGCCGCCGGGCGACTCTTTGCAGTTGGGCTCCAGCGCGTAGGGGGTGTCTTCGAACTTGCTGTGACGCTGGTTCATCTCCAGCGTCTTGGCAACGAAAAAGGCGCGTGCGTCGAGGGCTTGCCGGAACTGCTGCAGGAACGACTTGAACAGCTCACCATTGCCGGTGATCAGGCGCGACTCGATGAGGGCCGTTTGTACCGTCACGTCCTTGCTGGCCTCGGCCAGGCATTCGTCCACGGTGCGCACACTGGAGCCGATTTCCAGGCCGACATCCCAGCAACTGGTGATGAAGGTCTCAATGTGCTGGCGCAAGACGTCATCGGCATCGGGCGTCTGGCCCTCGGGCAGCAGCAGCAGCACGTCGATGTCGGAGTAGGGGAACAGTTCGCCACGGCCAAAGCCGCCAACCGCCACCAAAGCAAAGGGCGCGCCCAAACCGGCCTGCCGCCACAAGGACTTGAGCGCATCATCGGCCAGGCGAGTGAGCTTGTGCAGGGTCGGGCTGACGCTACGGGTCGAACTGCCGCCATCCGCAATGGATTTCAGCAGCGCGGCCTTTTGGGAACGGTAACTGTCACGCAGCGATTGAATCGAGACCATGGGCAGTGATGATGACCGGAAAAGGCGTGTCTCAGGCCGTGACGAAGGCTGGTATGGGCGGGCTGCCGGCCGAGAGCGTGAGCACCTCGTAACCGCTGGGTGTCACCAGTATGGTGTGCTCCCACTGCGCCGAGAGGGAATGGTCCTTGGTCACGATGGTCCAGCCGTCGCCCAACTCCTTGATGTCGCGCTTGCCGGCGTTGATCATGGGCTCGATGGTGAAGGTCATGCCGGGCTTGAGTTCTTCCAGCGTGCCGGGCTTGCCGTAGTGCAGCACCTGCGGTTCTTCGTGAAAGCCGCGGCCGATGCCGTGACCGCAAAACTCGCGCACCACGGAAAAACCATGTTCCTCGGCAAATTTCTGGATTGCCCAGCCGATATCGCCCAGATGCGCGCCGGGCTTGACCTGCACGATGCCGTGCCACATGGCTTCATAGGTCAGGGCGGCCAGGCGCTTGGCCGCAATCGAGGTCTCGCCGACCGCGAACATGCGGCTGGTGTCACCATGCCAGCCGTCCTTGATGACGGTGATGTCGATGTTCAGGCTGTCGCCCTTCTTGAGCGGCTTGTCGTTCGGGATGCCGTGGCAGACCTGATGGTTGATCGAGGTGCAGATCGACTTCGGGTACGGGTTGTAGCCCGAAGGGGCGTAGTTCAGCGGGGCCGGAATGGCGCCTTGCACGTCCACGATGTAACCGTGGGCCAGCATGTCCAGTTCGTTGGTGGTGACGCCGGGTTTGACATGGGGGGTCAGGAAATCCAGTACTTCCGAGGCCAGTCGGCCGGCCACGCGCATGCCGGCGATGCCTGCTTCGTCTTTGTAGGTGATAGTCATGGGTCCAATTATCCCATTGCTCACATTTCCCTGCCGGGAAAGCCCAAGGTTTCGGCGCCGGTCCGCCATGGTCCGAAGGGCGAGCAGCTAAAATCAGGGGTTTTCACGGATGACTCCATCCGCCACCCACATCTAGGCCACCACTGTGACCCTGCATATCACCTCTTTCGAAGGCGGCAGCGCTCTGAGCAGCTTCCGCGTCCAGCAACTCTTGCCCGGCCTGCAAGCCATCCACGACAAGATCACGGGCATTGCTGCACGCTTTGTCCATCTGGTGAGCAGCGACGCCGAACCTGGCCTCGAACTCAAAGGCCAGCTCGCAGCCCTGCTGACCTATGGCGACCCGTACCAGGGGCCGAAGGACGGCCCGCTGATCGTGGTTTCGCCGCGTTTTGGCACGGTATCGCCCTGGGCCTCCAAGGCCACCGATATTGCCCACAACTGCGGCCTGGCCGTGCGGCGCGTCGAACGCATCGTCGAATACCGCATCAGCCTCAAATCCGGCCTGCTGGGTACCCCGTCCCTGTCGCAAGCCGACATGGCGCGGGTGGCCGAGATGCTGCACGACCGCATGACCGAAAGCGTGATGCTCGATCGCGCCCAGGCCCACGGTCTGTTCACCGAGCTGCATCCCGCTCCCATGGAGCATGTGGACATCCTGGGCGGCGGTCGTGCCGCGCTGGAAAAAGCCAATGTGCAGTTTGGCCTGGCCCTGGCCGATGACGAGATCGACTATCTGGTCAAGGCCTTCAGTGGACTTGGCCGCAACCCGACCGATGTCGAACTGATGATGTTCGCGCAGGCCAACAGCGAGCACTGCCGCCACAAGATCTTCAACGCCGAGTTCACCATCGACGGCGTGGCGCAAGAACGCAGCATGTTCGGCATGATCCGCCACACGCACCAGACCAGCCCGCAGCACACCGTGGTGGCCTACTCGGACAACGCCTCCGTCATGGAAGGCTCGCAGGTTGAGCGTTTCGTGGCACGCGCTGACGGCGCCAAAGCGCCGTCCTACGCCAGCCAGACCGCGCTGAACCACGTGCTGATGAAGGTGGAAACCCACAACCACCCAACCGCCATCTCGCCTTTCCCCGGTGCCTCCACCGGCGCTGGCGGCGAGATCCGCGACGAGGGCGCCACCGGCCGCGGCTCCAAGCCCAAGGCCGGCATGACCGGTTTCACCGTCTCCAAACTCTGGGGCGGCTGGTCCGACGAAGCAGGCGGCAAGCCCGAGCACATCGCCAGCCCGCTGCAGATCATGACCGAAGGCCCGCTCGGCGGTGCGGCCTTCAACAACGAATTCGGCCGGCCCAACCTGACCGGTTATTTCCGCGAGTACGAGCAGACCGTCACCAGCGACGTCGACAGCATCCGCCGCGGCTACCACAAGCCGATCATGATCGCCGGCGGCCTGGGCGTCATTGATGCCGGCCTCACGCACAAGATTGAATTCCCCGCCGGCAGTCTGCTGATTCAACTCGGCGGCCCCGGCATGCGCATCGGCATGGGCGGCAGCGCCGCCAGCTCCATGGCCACCGGCGCCAATGCGGCCGAGCTCGATTTCGACTCGGTGCAGCGCGGCAATCCGGAGATCGAGCGCCGGGCACAGGAAGTCATCAACCACTGCTGGGCCCAGGGCGACAAGAACCCGATTCTGGCCATCCACGATGTCGGTGCCGGTGGCTTGTCCAATGCCTTCCCTGAACTGACCAACGACGCCGGCCGCGGCGCGCGTTTCGACCTGCGCGCCGTGCCGCTGGAGGAATCCGGCCTGGCACCGAAGGAAATCTGGTGCAACGAAAGCCAGGAACGCTATGTGATGGCGATTGCCCCCGAATCACTCGACCAGTTCAAGGCCTTCTGCGAACGCGAGCGCTGCCCGTTTGCGGTGGTCGGTGTGGCGACGCAAGAGCGTCAACTGGTGCTGGCCGACGACGGGGCAGAGAGCCCCGTCGATATGCCGATGAACGTGCTGCTGGGCAAGCCGCCCAAGATGCACCGCGACGTCAAGACCGTGGCACGCAACTTCAAGCCGGTGGACCTGACCGGCGTTGAGCTGCAAAAAGCCGTGATCGACGTGCTGAGCCACCCGACCGTGGCGTCCAAGCGCTTTCTCATCACCATCGGCGACCGCACCGTGGGTGGCTTCACCCACCGTGACCAGATGGTCGGTCCCTGGCAGGTGCCGGTGGCTGACTGCGCCGTCACGCTGGCCGACTACGCCGGTTTTGCAGGCGAAGCCATGAGCATGGGCGAACGCACGCCGCTGGCCGCCATCGACGCGCCGGCCTCCGGCCGCATGGCGGTGGCCGAAGCCATCACCAATCTGCTGGCCGCACCGATCGAACTCTCGCGCGTCAAGCTCTCCGCCAACTGGATGGCCGCTTGCGGTGATGCTGGCGAAGACGCCGCGCTCTACGCCACCGTCAAGGCCGTCGGCATGGAGCTGTGTCCGGCATTGGGTGTTTCCATCCCCGTGGGCAAGGACAGCCTGTCCATGCGCACGCAGTGGCAGGAGGGGGGTGACAAGAAAAAAGTGACCTCGCCCGTGAGCCTGATCGTCAGCGCCTTTGCCACTTTGGGCGATGTGCGCGGCACGCTCACCCCGCAACTCAACGCCACCGAAGCCGACACCTCGCTGGTACTGATCGATCTGGGCAAGGGGAAAAACCGCATGGGCGGCAGCATCCTGGCGCAGACACTGAACCAAACCGGCGATGCCGTGCCTGATCTGGATGACGCGCAAGACCTGGTGAACCTGGTCAAGGCCGTCAACACCCTGCGCGCGCAGGGCCGCATCCTGGCCTACCACGACCGCAGCGACGGCGGCTTGTTGGCTGCTGCCTGCGAGATGGCCTTTGCCGGCCACGTCGGCGTGGCGCTCAATGTGGACCTGCTGGTCACCGAAGGCGATGGCATCAGCGACAGCCGTGCCGACCATGGCGACAGCAAGAACTGGGCAAGCCAGGTCAGCGCACGGCGCGATGAACTCACGCTCAAAGCCTTGTTCAACGAAGAACTGGGCGTGGTGCTGCAGGTGCGCACCGAAGAGCGCAATGAAGTGATGCAGGTGCTGCGTGAGCACAAGCTGAGCAAGCACAGCCACTTCATCGGCAAGACGCGCCCGGCCAGCAGCAGCGTGACGGCCGGTGTCGGCGAGGTGCAGGTCTGGCGCGATGCCAAGGCCGTGTTCAGCGCCAAGTTGGCTGACCTGCACCAGGTGTGGGACAGCGTGAGCTGGAAGATCTGCCAAAAGCGCGACAACCCGGCCGGAGCCGACGCCGAGCACGCCGCCGCCGGCGCGCCCAACGACCCCGGCATGCACGTGCATCTGACGTTCGACCCGACTGTCGCCCCGATGGCGCCGGCGCTGCTGCTGTCACGTCCGCGCGTGGCGGTGCTGCGCGAGCAGGGCGTCAACTCGCATGTGGAAATGGCTTACGCCTTTACCCAGGCTGGCTTTGAAGCCTATGACGTGCACATGACCGACCTGCAAAGCGGTCGCGCCAAGCTGGAAGACTTCAAGGGCGTGGTGGCTTGTGGCGGTTTCAGCTATGGCGACACGCTGGGTGCTGGCATCGGCTGGGCCCGCTCCATCACCTTCAACCCCGGTCTGGCCGATCAGTTCAGCGCTTTCTTCGCCCGTACCGATACCTTCGGCCTGGGGGTGTGCAACGGCTGCCAGATGTTTGCCGAGCTGGCCGACATCATCCCCGGTGCACAGGCCTGGCCGCGCTTCACCACCAACCGCAGCGAACGCTTCGAGGCGCGCCTGTCGATGGTGGAAGTGCTGGAGTCGCCCAGCTTGTTCCTCGCCGGCATGGCCGGCAGCCGCCTGCCGATTGCCGTGGCACACGGCGAGGGCTACGCCAACTTTGCTTACCGTGGCGACGCGTCCAAGGCGATTGCGGCCATGCGCTTCGTCGACAACAGCGGCGCGGCCACTGAGGCCTACCCGTTCAACCCCAACGGCAGCCCGGGTGGTCTGACTTCCGTCACCACGGCCGATGGCCGCTTCACCGCCATGATGCCGCACCCCGAGCGCGTGTTCCGCAACATCCAGATGAGCTGGACCAGCCTCGACCAGAGCACAGCCAGCCCGTGGATGCAGCTGTGGCACAACGCGCGCAAGTGGGTGGCCTAACGCCACAAGACGGCCGAGCTTAAAGCGGCGCTGCGCGCCTGATGATGGGGCACCCTGCCTGAAAGGCAAGGCGCCCCATTGCTTTGGCCATGGTTGGGGCGCTTGAGTTCCGATCTGACAGCCTAAAGGACAACACGTATGATGGTGCAGTGTTGGGCCACCAGGCCTTCGTTGCGCCGGTCAGCAAAAACAACGGTTATGTATTGGAGCCGCCAGTCATGGATACCTTGATCCTGTCGCGTCTGCAGTTTGCCGCGAACATCAGTTTTCACATCCTCTTTCCTACCATCACGATTGCCTTGTGCTGGTTCCTGCTGTTCTTTCGCCTGCGCTTCATCGCGACCAAGGACCCAGCCTGGGACGAGGCGCATTACTTCTGGACCAAGGTGTTCGCGCTGACCTTTGCGCTCGGTGTGGTCTCCGGCATCGTCATGAGCTTTCAGTTCGGTACCAACTGGCCGGGCTTCATGCAAAAGACGGGCAACATCTCCGGCCCGCTGCTGGGCTTCGAGGTGCTGACGGCATTTTTTCTGGAGGCCAGCTTCTTGGGCATCATGCTGTTTGGCCGGGGTCGTGTGTCCGAACGCACGCATCTGGTTGCAACGGCCATGGTGACATTCGGCACCACCATGTCGGCCTTCTGGATCCTGAGTCTGAACTCCTGGATGCAGACACCGGCCGGATATGAAATCTCCTTGGGAAAGTACTACGCCAAGGACTGGATGGCGGTGATCTTCAACCCGTCCTTTCCCTACCGTTTCGCCCACAAGCTGCTGGCGTCCACGCTGACAGCGTCGTTCCTGATGGCCGGTTTGTCGGCCTGGCAGATGCTCAGGAACAGTGCCACGTCGGGTACCTACAAGGCCATGCGCACCGCCATTGTGGCCGCAGCGGTGGCGATTCCCCTGCAGTTCCTTCTCGGGGACGCGCATGGACTCAATACCTTGCACCATCAGCCGGCCAAGATCGCCGCGATTGAAGGCATCTGGCATACCGAAAAAGGCGCGCCCCTGACGCTGTTTGGCTGGCCCGACGAGGAACAGGGTAAGACGCTGTATGCGGTGCAAATTCCAAAGCTGGCCAGCTTGATCCTGGCCCACGATGCGGACGCCGAACTCAAGGGGCTCAACGAGTTCGAAGGGCTGCACCCGCCGGTGGCGCCGGTATTTTGGGCCTTTCGGGTCATGGTCGGCATGGGCACGCTGATGCTGTTCGTGGCCTGGTTCAGTGCCTGGAAGCTCTGGCGCCAGCGCAGCGGCCAACAGGCCGGGCCCACTGCCATCAAGCTGCCGCGTGCCTGGCTGTATGTGCTGGTTGGCATGAGCTTCTCGGGCTGGCTGGCGACCTTGGCCGGCTGGTACGTCACGGAAATCGGGCGCCAGCCGTTCATCGTGTACGGCTTGATTAAAACCAGCGAGGTGGCCACGCATATCGCGGCGTCCATGGTGGGCTTCTCACTCACGGCCTATGTGATCGTGTATGGCTTGCTGTTGATCACCTATGTCGGCGTGCTCAAGTACATGGCTGAGCACCCGGTTAAACATGTGACGCTGCCGGCTGGTACGGCCCCCCTTGGCACCACCACGGCCTGAAGCCATCAAGAAAGTACAGCACCATGGACCTGACCTGGAGCACCCTCTTACCCCTCATCTTCATGGCCGTGATGGGCCTGGCGCTGCTGATCTATGTCGTGCTGGACGGCTACGACCTGGGCGTAGGTCTGCTTTTGCCGCTGGCCAGCGAGGCTCAAAAAGACACGATGATCGCCAGCATTGGTCCGTTTTGGGATGCCAATGAAACCTGGCTGGTGCTGGGTGTCGGTGTCCTGCTGGTGGCCTTCCCGATGGCCCATGGCATGGTTTTGCAGGCGCTGTATCTGCCCGTCGTCGTGATGCTGATCGGCCTGATCTTGCGCGGCGTGGCCTTCGACTTCCGCGTCAAGGCGCCGCTGCAGTACAAGACGTTCTGGAACCGCACCTTCTTTGTTGGCTCTTTGCTGGCGAGTACGGCACAGGGCTGGATGCTGGGCAGCTACATCACTGGTTTTGACAACGGCTGGATGGGCCTGGCTTTCAGCCTGGGCATCGCCATCACCTTGCCGGCAGCTTATGTGCTGCTGGGCGCCGGCTGGCTGATCATGAAGACGGACGGCGCCTTGCGCGACCTGGCTGTTGCCAGCGCCCGGCGCGCGCTGTGGCCCATGGGCGTGGCCTTGGTGGCGATTTCGGCGGCAACACCCTTGATCAATGATGTGGTGATCAGCAAGTGGTTCACCCTGCCGGCCCTGTTCTGGTTGTTGCCGATTCCGGTAGGTTGTCTCTTGGCATTTCTTGCCGTGCGCCGGGTTGTCACCCAAGCCGCTTTGATCCAGGCCGGGCAGGGCTGGGTGGTGTTTGTGGCCACGGTCGTGTTGTTCGTGCTGGCCTTCTTTGGTCTGGCGTACAGCATCTACCCGGACATCGTCATCGGCCGCATGACGGTATGGGATGCCGCAGTTTCAACCGAGACCTTGAACGTGATTTTCGTCGGTGTGGCCATCACTTTGCCAACCATCATCGCGTACACCATCTACATGTACCGGGTGTTCTGGGGCAAGGCCAGGGAACTTACCTACGATTGATGTTGCGATCTGGGTAGTGCGGCTATGTTTGTGTTGTCGCTGCGGGCCAGGGCACATCGAGGCAAGGACCATTTGGTCTGTGCCCAGCTTACAGTTCTGAAGCATCCTGGGTGACGTGCGGCTTGTAGATCACGCGGATCGTGCAATGGCCCGGCGCTTGGGTGAAATGCGCCATCACATCGAAGGCGCCCGCTTCCCAGGCCGTGGCTCGCTGTGTTTGCTCGTTAGGCGAGGCATCGTCAGAAGCAAGGCCAGGGCCGTATTTGGACGCCATCTCTGCAATCAAGCGCGAGAAGTCCGGCTGATGCTGACAAGGGTTTTCGCTCGACGTCCAAAGCTGTTCAATGCGCTGGACCAGCTTGTCCTTGACGTAAAAGGTGGTCTCAAACGGTAACCCGGACAGGGTGGTGTCTTGCATCACCCACAGACCGCGCAAGCCATTGGGAGCGATCGCGGGTTTGCGCATCCGATGCAGGCTGGAAAAATTTTCCTGCAACGCGGTCTCTGTGAGGCCCAGCAGCATCCCGTCCAGGGGGGGCTGCGCGTGGGAGGTCATCGCTTGCAGCACAAGCGCCACCAGTACCAGCCGGCGTATTCCACGGATCCATAGACAACGCATTCGTGATCGCTCTTCTAGGTGTATCAATACTGCTTCATGCGATCGAAAGTCGGACAAGGCCGGCGTATTTCGCCTTTCAACCCACGTCCGCCATCGGCCGTGTCCGGTAGAACTTCATCGGCACCCCGTTCGCACTGGAGGCCAGTTGCCGGTCGGTCTGCTCTATCACGGACTTCCTGATCTTGCCCACCACGTGCATCTCGCACGGCTTGCAGTCAAAGCGCAGCGTCAGCTTTTCCTTGCCGTTGATGAGCGTGAGCGGCTCGGCGCGGATGGTGCCTTGCACGCCGGTCACGCCCTTGGCCTGCTTGGGGCACAGGCTCAAGGAGAAACGCACGCAGTGCTTGGTGATCATCAGGCTGACCTCACCTTCTTCCTCATGGCTCTCGTAGGCGGCGGCGATGACCTTCACGCCGTGCTTGGCGTAGAAGGCGCGCGCCTTGTCGTTGAATACGTTGGCCAGGTAGGTCAGGGTGTCTTCCGGGTAGCTCACCGGTGGTTCGACGGCTAAAGCGCGCGGTGGGCGCGCATAGGCGGCGGCACGGGCCGCCTCCAGCGCCGCCACGGCGTCACGCCGCAGCGGGTTGAGGATGGAGGCCGGGATGAACCAGGGGGCGCTCAAGTCCAGCGTCACGTCGATCGGCTCGAAGATGGTGGCGCCGAATTTGGACACATGCTCGCGCAGGCTGGCCTCGGCCTGCGCGGCGGCGTTCTTGGCGGGCTCCTTCGGGGCCACTGTTTGGGCGCTGCCCGTGTGGCCGTCTTCGTCGGTCAGATGCAGGGCAAAGCCGTTGGGGGTTTCTTCCAGCTGGGCCCAGACACCGATGCGCCTGTCGCTGGATTTTTTCTCCAGCATGCGTACCCAGTTCATGTCGCGGTTGCGGTTGACCTCGGTGCCTTTGCGCAAGTCCTTGAAACCCTCGATCGGGTCCTTGGGGTAGACGCGCCACTGGTCCAGCGCCAGCGGGCTCACGGGCTCGGCCCGGTTGATGGCCAGGCCCACCAGTTCCTTGTGCAGGTTGTAGTAGCACAGGCCGTCGCCGTTGTGCAGCACCGTGCCGGGCGTGCTGGTCGTCAACTCGACAAAGTTGGGGCCGACCTTGGTCACGTAGCCAATGGCCTGGCCCGGGTTCTTGGGCGTGTCGAAAGCGCCGATGTCGGCCTTGCGGCCCTGCACGAAGTAGTCGGTGAACTCGCGGTTGAAGTTCTGGTTCGGGTCGGGCGTGAAAGTGAAGCTGGTGCGGCCGCTCGATGCCCGGGCCAGCTCGGGGCGCTGCTCCAGCAACTCGTCGAACAGAAGCCGGTAGTGCGCCGTGATGTTCTTCACATAAGCCAGATCCTTGTAGCGGCCTTCGATCTTGAAGCTGCGGATGCCGGCGTCCACCAGCGCGGCCAGGTTCTCGCTCTGGTTGTTGTCCTTCATGGACAGCACATGCTTGTCGTGTGCCACGAAGCGGCCCTGGGCGTCGGTCACCTGATACGGCAGGCGGCAGGCTTGCGAGCAGTCGCCACGGTTGGCGCTGCGCCCGGTGTGGGCATGGCTGATGTAGCACTGGCCGCTGTAGGCCACGCACAGCGCACCGTGAACAAAGAACTCCATGGTGCAACGGGACGGGTCAAGCGCCTCGCCGATGGCCTGGATTTGTTCGATGGTGAGTTCGCGCGCCAGCACCATTTGCGACAGGCCTACATCCTGCAAAAAGCGGGCTTTCTCGGGCGTGCGGATGTCGGTCTGGGTGCTGGCATGCAGCTGGATCGGCGGCAGGTCGAGCTCCAGCAGGCCCATGTCCTGGATGATCAGGGCGTCGGCGCCGGCGTCATAGAGTTGCCAGATCAGCTTGCGCGCCGGCTCCAGTTCGTCATCGCGCAGGATGGTGTTGACGGTGACGAACACACGGCTGTTGAAACGGTGGGCGTGGCGCGTCAGGCGGGCAATGTCCTGCACCCGGTTGTCGGCGCTGGTACGGGCGCCAAAAGACGGGCCGCCGATGTAGATGGCGTCGGCGCCGTGGTTGACCGCTTCGATGCCAATGTCGGCATCGCGCGCGGGCGACAAAAGTTCAAGCTGGTGTTCAGGCAGTGACATGGGCGTGATTATCCCAGCCCGGCGCCTTACTGCTCGGCCGGTGCGACGGCCGCGCCTTCGATTTTGTGGCGCGCCAGTGCCTCGGCCACAAAGCCGGAGGCCTTCATCTCTTCGACAAAGCCACGCAGGTATTGCGCCCCGGCTTCACGGCCACGCGGCGTGCCCATGGCCTGGTTGATGACCATGAAGCGGCCATCGAGCAGGCGCAGGCCTGGCAGGCGCTTGGCATCGGCTTCGAGCTGCTGCTTCACACCGGCGGCTACTTCGAGCTTTTGCGCCAGGAATTGGTCGACCACGGCGGGCGAGGTGGGGATGCGCACCAGGGTGGCGGCCTTGATTTCGCGTTTGAGAAACAGGTCATAGGCGCTGCCGGCGCCGACCGCGACCCGGATGCCGGGGCGGTCGACTTCTTCGTTGCGGCGGATCGGTGACTCGTTGCGCACCAGGTAGGCGCCTTCGATGACGACGTAGGGCGCGGAGTAGCTGATGTCGACCGCACGGGCCGGGTCGATGGCGACATAGGCGACATCGACCAAACCGTTGCGCACGGCATCCACCGTCTGGCCGGCCGAGGGGAAGGTGATGAGCTGCACCTTCACGCCCAGCCGGCGCGCCAGTTCGTTGGAGAGATCGACCGAGACACCGCGCGGTTCACCGGTGGCGCTGTCCTTGCTGGCCAGAATCGGGTTGCCCAGGTTGATGGCGGCCCGCAGCGTGCCGCCGGGGGCCAGCTCAGCCACCGCCGCCGCTGGGGGCCGGCTGGCGCAGGCGCCCAGCGTGAGCGCCAGCCCGAGCACCGCGGCCAGCCGTGACAGAAAGAGCACGGGCATCAGAAGTCGACTTTTTCGCCGGGGTTGACCACCAGCATCTTGTTGGACTCAGCACCAAGGGCAGCGGAGAACTCGGCCGTGGTTCCCTTCAGTTGCGGAATGGTGCCGTAATGGATGGGCAGCGCGTACTTGGGCTTGAGGTAGTTCTTCACGGCATAGGCTGCATCGGCCGGGCTCATGACGAAGTGGCCGCCGATCGGAATCAGCACCAGATCAGGCTTGTAGTACTCGCCGATGAACTTCATGTCGCCAAACAGGCCGGTGTCACCCATGTGGTAGACCTTGAAGCCGTTTTCCATCTCGATGATGAAGCCCACCGGCTCGCCGCCGACATGGACTTCCTCCTTGCCGGTGGCCGGGTTCTTCCAGCCCAGTTCCGACGAGTGCTCGGCATGGGTGGCAGTGATCTTCACGCCATTGGGGCCAAACGGCGTGATGGTGCCGCCCTTGCCAAAGCGCGGGGACAGTTCGGTGGGCAGAATGCCCAGCGTGACCACGGTCTGGTTCATGCCGGCCGGGCCGTACATCGGGACCTTGTGCATTTTGGCCAGGTCCGGGGCATCGGCGAAGTGGTCAAAGTGGGCGTGGGTCACGAGGATCAGGTCGACCTTGCCCAGGGCTTCGAGATTTTTGAAGCCGGCCGGCGTCTTGGGGTTGGTGCGCAGCCAGGGGTCGATGACGATGACCTTGCCGCCGGGTGTCGTGATGCGCACAGCGGCTTGACCGAGCCAAAGAACCTCGGTCTTGCCGGACTGGGCCGAGGCGCCGAGCGCGCCCAGCAGCACGGCCGCCGCGAGTGCGCCCTTGAACAGGGTCTTGAGGATCGAGGAAGAAGGGGTTTTCACGTGAGGCTCCTGAATAATTGTTGGGGAATGCCCGCCGATTGGACACACGCACTGCAGAAGCGTCAATAGCGGGTTTCCATAGGATGCCCGAACCCATGAAAAAACGCGGCCGGGGCCGCGTTTTTGCTTGAGGTGTGCAGGGCCTTATTCGATCTTGGCCTTGGCGCGCAACTCTTCCTGGTATTTCATCAGCTTTTGTTGACCCAGTTGCTGGGTAATTTGCGGTTTGACATCTTCGAGCTTGGGCAGTTGCGCGTCGCGCACATCGTCCAGACGGATGACGTGGTAGCCAAACTGGGTCTTGACGGGGGTCTCGGTGGTCTTGCCCTTGGCGAGTTTCACCATGGCGTCGGAGAATTCCTTGACGTAGCTGCCGGCGGCGGCCCAGTCCAGATCGCCACCGTTGGCGCCGGAGCCCGGGTCTTTGGATTGCTTCTTGGCGATGTCCTCGAACTTGGCGCCTTTTTTCAGCGAGGCGATGATGGCCTTGGCCTGCTCTTCCTTCTCCACCAGGATGTGGCGGGCGCGGTATTCCTTGCCGCTGTTGGCGGCGGCGAACTTGTCGTACTCGGCCTGGATTTCGGCATCGGTCACGGGGTTGTTCTTCTGGAAGGTGCCGAACAGTTCACGGATCAGGATGGCCTGACGGGTCAGTTCCATCTGGGTCTTGAAGTCTTCGGTGGCGTCCAGGCCGAGTTTCTGGGCTTCCTGCATGAACAGTTCGCGGGCGATGACTTCGTCCTTGAGCTGGCCCATCATTTCAGGCGAGACCGGGCGGCCGGCACGGGCCAGCTGCTGCGCCAAGGCGTCAACACGCGACATCGGGACAGCCTTGCCGTTGACGATGGCAACGTTCTGCGCGGCGGCCGGTGCTGCCAGGGCACCCATCAGGGCGGCGGCGGCGAGGGCCGAATAAATCTGCTTCTTCATCATGGGTCCTAACAGAGGTACTTGAAAACTCGGGATGGTTGGATCGGGTGCGCCGTCAGGCGGTTTCGATGGCGATGGCATGCACACCCTGGTCAATGAAATCCTGCAGCGCATCATACACAAGGCGATGACGCGCCACGCGGCTCTTGCCGGTAAAGAACGGTGAAGCAATGCGCACCCGGAAATGGGTGCCAAAACCGCTGCCGTTGGCGCCCGCATGGCCAGTGTGGGCGGCGCTTTCATCCATGACGTCCAGCACGGTGGGCTGCAGGGTGTCGCGCAGGCGCTGCGCCATTTGCGAAGCGAGGGAGGACAGGTCGGTTGGCATCAGTCTTTGGTTTGATCGGGTTTCAGATAGCGCGCGATGTAGAAGCCCTGCGCGACGATGAAGGTCAGCGGGATGGCATAGCCCCAGAGCTTGAAGTTGACCCAGTCCTCGGTGCTGTAAAAGGCGGCGACATAGCCGTTAAGGCCGGCCATGAAGACGCAATAGATGATCCAGGCCAAGTTGAGGCGCCGCCAAGCGGCATCGGGCAGTTCCAGCTGGCTGCCCAGCAGGATTTTCAGGAAGTTCTTCTTCATGCCCCACAGGGCCACGGCCAAGCCAATCGCCATAGCGGCATACAGCACGGTGGGTTTCCACATGATGAAGCGCTCGTCGTGCAGCGCCAGGGTGAGCGCACCAAAGACCAAAATCAGCGCCAGCGTGATCTTGTGCATGGCCTGCAGTTTGCGGTCGATGGCGTAGATCAGACCCATCTGTACCACGGTGGCCGCCATCAGCACGCCGGTGGCAGCATAGATGTCATAGAACTTGAAGGCCCCGAAAAACAGCAGGATCGGGAAGAAATCAATCAGAATTTTCATTTGTCGATTATCAGGCCTTGAACTCTAGCGACGCCGAGTTCATGCAGTAGCGCAGGCCGGTGGGCGCTGGGCCGTCTTCAAACACATGGCCCAGATGGGCGCCGCACTGGGCGCACACGGTTTCGGTGCGCACCATGCCGTGCTGGCGGTCCACGATTTCCTTGATGGCGCCGGGAAGGGCCGCCTGGTAAAAGCTGGGCCAGCCGCAGCCAGCGTCAAACTTGGTGTTGGCGTCAAACAGCTTGGCGCCGCAGCAGATGCAGCTGTAGCTGCCGGGCTGCCAGTGGCCCTCATACTTGCCGGTGAACGGGCGCTCGGTGGCGGCATGACGCGTGACTTGATACGCCACTGGTTCGGCGCCTTTTGCTGCCAACAAGGCTTGCCACTCGGCGTCGGTCTTCTGGATCGGGTAGGTCTGGCTGGGATGGCTCATGAGGAACAGCTGATTTCAATAGAGGAGGCCCAGTCGGGCGGGAAGTCGGCTTGGGGCTCGAAGCCGGGGTGTTCGTCAAACGGATTTTCCAGCAGGGTGAGCAGATTGGCGACGCCGGAAAAGTCTTTTTCCCTGGCTTGCTGGATGGCCTGTTCGCCCAGGTGGTTGCGCAGCACGAACTTCGGGTTGGTCTGGCGCATCAAAGCGGCGGACCGTGCGGCGTCTTCCTGCGCCTGCCGGTCGGTGTAAGTCGATAACCAGGTGTCGAAGGCGGCGCGGTCCAGGAACAGGTCGCGCACCGGCTCGGCCTGGCCGTCGGCGGCGAACTGGCTCAGGCGGCGCCAGAAGATGCTGTAGTCCACCTTGTCTTGTGCCAGCAGCGTGAGGATGCCTTCGACCAGTTCGCGCTCGCCGGCTTCGCTATGGCTCAAACCGAGCTTGGCGCGCATGCGTTTTTCGAGCTCGGCCGGGAACACGCGCTTGTAGGACTCCAGTGCGGCGATGGCGAGTTCCTGCTCCTCGATCAGCGGCAGCAGGGCCTGGCCCAGGCAAAAGAGGTTCCAGTAGGCGATGTTGGGCTGCCGGTTGTAGGCGTAGCGGCCCTGGGTGTCGGAGTGGTTGCAGATGTGGGCCGGGTTGAAGGCGTCCAGGAACTGGAACGGGCCGTAGTCAATCGTCAGGCCCAGGATGCTCATGTTGTCGGTATTCATCACACCGTGGCAGAAGCCCACCGCCTGCCATTGCGCCACCATGGCGGCCGTACGCTCGCTCACTTGTTCCAGCAGGGCCGCATAGGGGTTGCCGGAAAAATTTTCCGTGCTGCGGCAGGCCGGGTAAAAATTGTCGATGACGAAGTCGGCCAGCTGGCGCAACTGTTCGTGCTGGCCGTTGTAGGCGAAATGTTCAAAATGGCCAAAGCGGATGAAACTGGGGGCGACCCGGGTCACCACGGCGGCGGTTTCGATGGCCTCGCGCCGGATGGGGGCGTCCGATCCGGTGATGCACAGCGCGCGCGTGGTCGGGATGCCCAGCCCGTGCATGGCTTCGCTGCACAGGAATTCACGGATGCTGGAGCGCAGCACGGCGCGGCCGTCGCCCATGCGGGAGTAGGGGGTGCGACCGGCGCCCTTGAGCTGCACTTCCAGGCCGTTGGCAGTCTCGCCCAGCAGCATGGCGCGGCCATCGCCCAGTTGTCCGGCCCAGACGCCAAACTGGTGGCCGCTGTAGACGCTGGCCAGCGTTTCGGTGCCGGGCAGCGACTGGTTGCCGGTGAAGGCGGCCAGGGCCTCAGCCGAAGCCAGCCAGTTGTTGGATAAGCACAGCGTGTCGGCCACCGTGCGGCTTTGCCCGACCCAGTAGGGCGCAGGCAGGGGCGTGGGCGCCAGGCGGGTGTGGAAGGCCGGGCCAAGGGCGGCAAAGCGGTTGCGCCAGCGCAGCCCGCTCTTGGCCTCCGGCTTCACAAGGGGATCAGCAATCATGGGAGGATTGTCACGCAGATGACTTTGACCTGATTGCATCAGGGCCTTCCCGGATTTACACGGCCTTGGCTTGCGCAATACTCGGGGGTCACAGAAAACAACAGGAGATTTCCCCCCATGCTTGGCTTAATGCAGAACCAGCCCTTGCTGATTTCGTCCCTCATCGAGTTTGCCGAACGGCACCATGCCGACGCTGAAGTCGTGTCCCGACGGGTGGAGGGCGACATCCACCGCTACACCTACAAGGACGTGGCGTCGCGCGCCCGCCGCGTTGCCAAGGCGCTGGATGCCAACAAGCTGCAATTCAGCGACCGCGTCGCCACGCTGGCCTGGAACGGCTACCGCCACCTGGAACTGTATTTCGGTGTCAGCGGCTCCGGCCGGGTGCTGCACACCATCAACCCGCGCCTGCACCCGGAGCAAATTGCCTGGATTGCCAACCATGCCGAAGACCAGGTGCTGTGCTTTGACATGACCTTCCTGCCGATCGTGCAGGCGGTGCACGCCAAGTGCCCCACCATCAAGCAGTGGATCGCCCTGTGTGATGCCGACAAGCTGCCGCCAGACACCGGCATTCCCGGTCTGCAGAGCTATGAAGCCTGGATTGGCGCGCAGACGGACCAGTACCACTGGCCCGAATTCGACGAGAACTCGGCTTCCAGCATGTGCTACACCAGCGGCACCACGGGCCACCCGAAGGCAGCGCTGTACAGCCACCGCTCGACCATCCTGCACGCTTATGCCGCGGCCTTGCCGGACGTGATGTGCCTGAGCGCGCGTGACTCGGTATTGCCAGTGGTGCCCATGTTCCACGTCAATGCCTGGGGCATTCCGTATTCCGCCGCGCTGACCGGCTGCAAACTGGTGTTCCCCGGTCCGGCATTGGACGGCAAGTCGATCTATGAGTTGCTGGAAGCCGAGCGCGTGACCTACGCCGCCGGCGTGCCCACCATCTGGCAAATGCTGCTGGGCCACATGAAGCCGGCCGGCCTGCGCTTTTCCACTCTCAAGCGCACGGTGATTGGCGGCTCGGCCTGCCCGCCGGCCATGATCGCCGCCTTCAATGACGAATACGGCGTGGAGGTGCTGCATGCCTGGGGCATGACCGAGATGTCGCCACTGGGCACGCTGTGCACCTTGAAGAACAAGCATTTGTCGCTCCCCAAGGAAGAGCAGATGAAGATCCGTCTCAAGCAGGGGCGGGCCATTTACGGCGTGGACATGAAGATCATCGACGGTAATGGCAATGCGCTGCCGCACGACGGCAAAGCCTACGGCGACCTGCTGGTGCGCGGGCCCTGGATCCTGGGCCAGTACTTCAAGGGCGAGGGCGGTGACCCGCTGATCAGGGACGAACAGGGCCACGGCTGGTTTCCGACTGGCGACGTCGCCACCATCGATGCCGATGGCTATATGCAGATCACCGACCGCAGCAAGGACGTGATCAAGTCCGGCGGCGAATGGATCAGCTCGATTGACGTCGAGAACATCGCGGTAGCGCACCCGGCAGTGGCCATGGCCGCCTGCATTGGCGTCAAGCACCCGAAATGGGATGAACGCCCCGTGCTGGTGGTGGTCAAGAAGCCTGGCGCCGAGGTGTCGCGCGACGCGTTGCTCGCGTTCTACGAGGGCAAGACGGCCAAGTGGCAGATTCCCGATGACGTGGTCTTTGTCGACGCCATTCCGCTGGGGGCGACCGGCAAGATGCTCAAGACCAAGCTGCGCGAAGTCCTGAAAGATTACAAACTGCCCAATACTTGAAGAGGCAGGTACAAACCAAGGGGAGTCACGTTGGTGATAGTTATAGGGCAATCCCTAGCGCTACAAAGTACGAATCCTTGTACGCTGGGCTTGTTCTGACCACAAGGAGATTTCTGATGAAGTTCGCCGTAAAAGCCGTCGCAGCCTGCGCTGCCATTGCCTTCGCCAGTGGCGCGTTTGCCCAGAAAGGCGAAACCGTCAAGATTGCCTTTATCGATCCGCTGTCCGGACTGATGGGGCCGGTAGGCTCCAACCAGCTCAAGAGCTTCCAGTTCTTTGCTGAAAAGTTCAACCAGAGCAACCCCGCCGGCGTGAAGTTCGAGATCGTCAGTTTCGACAACAAGCTCAGCCCGACCGAGAGTCTCAATGCCCTGAAAGCCGCCATTGACCAGGGCGTGCGCTACATCACGCAGGGTGACGGCTCCTCGGTGGCGGGTGCCCTGATTGACGCGGTGGCCAAGCACAACGAGCGCAACCCGGGCAAGGAAGTGATCTTCCTCAACCACTCGGCGGTCGACCCGGACTTTACCAACAGCAAGTGCAGCTACTGGCACTTCCGCTTCGACGCAGACACGTCGATGAAGCTCGAAGCCATGACTACCTTCATGAAAGACGACAAGGGCGTCAAGAAGGTCTACCTGCTGAACCAGAACTACTCGCACGGCCATCAGGTCGCCAAATTTGCTAAGGAAAATCTGGCACGCAAGCGCCCGGATGTGCAGATCGTCGGCGAAGACCTGCACCCGCTGGCCCAGGTGCGCGACTTCGCGCCCTACATTGCCAAGATCAAGGCCGCCGGTGCTGACACCGTGATCACCGGCAACTGGGGCTCCGACCTGTCGCTGCTGGTCAAGGCCGCCAACGAAGGCGGCTACACCGGCAAGTTCTACACCTACTACACCGGCGTGACCGGCACGCCGACGGCCCTCGGTAGCGGTGGCGCCGGCCGGGTGTTCCAGGTTTCCTACAACCACTACAACATGGGTGGTGAGATGGGCCAATGGCAGGCCGAATACCAGAAACGCTTCAAGGACGATTTCTACACCGGCTCGATCATCCAGATCTACCGTGCACTGGGTGAGTCCATGGCCAAAGCCAAGTCGACCGATCCGGTCAAGGTGGCGGCCGCCATGGAAGGCCTGAAGTACAAGAGCTACAACGGCGAGGTGGAAATGCGTAAGACCGATCACCAGTTGCAGCAGCCGCTGTACCTGACGGTCTGGCAAAAGGCCGACAAGAAGTTCCCCTACAGCATTGAGAACACCGGCATGACGCTGGCGCTGGTCAAGGAGTTCCCGGCCTACATCGCCAGCACGCCAACCAGCTGCCAGATGAAGCGCCCCTGAGACAACACGCTGGTGAGGGATGGGGCCCGATTGATGCCACACGATCGGGCCTTTCATTTGTCCGCTTCGACGGGATGCCAGGGCATTCTCGGCATAGGTTATTGACGTCTGCCCGGCAGACACGGAAGGTCGTTTTCAAATGGAGTTTTTCATCATCTCCATGCTCAATGGTTTGAGCTATGGGTTGCTGCTGTTCATGCTCAGTTCCGGGCTGACGCTGATTTTCAGCATGATGGGTGTCCTCAATTTCGCCCATGCCAGCTTCTACATGCTGGGCGCCTATATCGGCTACTCGGTGGCCAGCTTGGTCGGTTTCTGGCCCGGCCTGCTGCTCGCGCCGCTGGTAGTCGGGGCGCTCGGCGCCCTGTTTGAGCGGCTGGCCCTGCGCCGCGTGCACAAGTTCGGCCACGTTCCCGAACTGCTGATCACCTTCGGGCTGTCCTACATCATTCTGGAGCTGGTACAGCTGGTCTGGGGCCGCACGGCGGTGGAATTCCAGCCGCCGGAGATGTTGCGGGGGCCGATGTTCACCCTGATGAACCATTCCGTCAACGGCTTGAGCCTGGTCTGGGGCGCGGCGCCCGCCAGCCTGTGCCAGGCCGCCGAGACGGCCGTGCAGGTGGCCTGTTCGCCGTTTCCTGCCACCCGTGGTTTCATGATGCTGGTCGCCTTGTTCATGCTGCTGGCCCTGTGGCTGCTGCTCACACGCAGCCGCATCGGCCTGGTGATCCAGGCCGCATTGACGCACCCGGAAATGGCCGAAGCCCTGGGCCACAACGTGCCGCTGATCTTCATGCTGGTGTTCGGCGCCGGCGCCGCGCTGGCCGGCTTGGGCGGTGTGATTGGTGGCAGTACCTTTGTGACCGAGCCGGCCATGGCGGCCACAGTTGGCTCGGTCATCTTCGTGGTGGTGGTGGTCGGCGGCCTGGGTTCCTTGTCGGGCGCCTTCCTGGCGTCGGTGCTGATCGGTGTGATCCAGACCTTTGCCGTGGCCTTCGACTATTCGTTCATCACCTTGGCGCAGCAGATGGGCCTTGAGCTCAGCGACGGCATGAAGAGCAACTCAGTCATCAAGCTCACCCTGTCGCAGGTGGCGCCGATCCTGCCCTACCTGTTCCTGGTCCTGGTCCTGATCTTCCGGCCCAAAGGCCTCCTGGGCACACGGGAGGAATAGAAAGTGAAACACCCCCGAAGCGCCTTCGGCGCCTCCCCCTCAAGGGGGCGCTACCAGCGGCCCGGCAAAGCCGGTTCCGCGGTAGCCCGCGGCTTGCCCCATTGTTTGCCTGCTGGTTTGCTGAAACGTTGCGTCATGGAAATCGCAAAGTGAAACAATATTACGAATTCAAGCCCTACAACGTCGGCCGCTGGCTGATCTGGAGCCTGTTTGCCCTGGTTCTGCTGCTGGTGCCCAAGGTCTTCACCAGCAGCCTGTCGGTCACCATGCTGTCGCAGATGGGTATTGCCATCATCGCCTGCCTGTCCTTCAACATGCTGCTGGGGCAGGGCGGCATGCTCAGCTTCGGTCATGCGGTGTATTCGGGTCTTGGCTCCTATATGGCCATCCATGCGCTCAATGCCGTCACCAAAGGCACCCTGCCACTTCCCGTCAGTCTGGTGCCGGTGGTCGGCGGCCTGGCCGGGCTGGGCTTCGCCGTCCTGTTTGGCTATGTGACGACCCGCAAGTCGGGCACACCGTTTGCCATGATCACCCTGGGCATGGCGGAACTGGTGTTTGCCATGTCGCTCATGTTCTCCGAGTTCTTCGGTGGCGAGGCCGGGGTGTCGGGCAACCGGGTTACCGGGCAACCGTTTTTCGGCATCAGTTTTGGGCCGGCGATCCAGGTGTATTACCTGATCGCCATCTACACCTTTGTTTGCGTGGCGCTCATGTTCGCCTTCACGCGCACCCCGCTGGGCCGTATTCTCAACGCCGTGCGTGACAACCCGGAGCGGGTGGAGTTCATTGGCTACAACACGCAGCGGGTGCGCTACCTGGCGTTCATCATTTCCGGCTTTTTCGCTGGCATTGCGGGGGGCTTGGGCAGCATTCTGTTCGAGATCGTCACCGCCGAAGTGGTGGGCGCGCACCGCTCCGGCGCCTACCTGCTGTTCACCTTTCTGGGCGGCGCCACCTTCTTCTTCGGTCCCATCATCGGTGGTGTGCTCATGGTGCTGGCCTCCGTGCTGCTGTCCGAGTTCAGCAAGGCCTGGCTGCTCTATCTGGGCCTGATCTTCCTGTTCATGGTGATGTACGCCCCGGGTGGCATCGCCAGTCTGATCATGATGAATCTGCGCGTGGCGGCTTTTGGTTTCCTGCGCAAGCTGTGGGTCAGTTACCTCGGGCTCGCGGTCACCGCGCTGGTGCTGCTGCTGGGCGCGGCCGTGATGATCGAGATGGTCTACCACCTGCAACTCAACGCCGCCATGGGGCCGACGCTGCGCTTTGTTGGCGTCGAGCTCAATGTGGAGAGCCTGGACCACTGGTTTGGCGCAACCTTTGTCATGCTGACCGGCCTGAGCCTGTTCGAGTTATGCCGCCGTCAGTTCGGGCATGAATGGGGTGAAATCCAGGAAGACATCGAGAAGGAAATCAAGCGGAGGGAGACGCTATGAGTACCGGCGTCGACATGAAAAATGGCTTGAGCGCCGCCGGGCCGTCCCAAGGCGCGAAGGCCCCCTCGGGGGGCAGCGCAGTACACGGAGTGACAAGCGTGGGGGCCAACGGCTTTGCGTTGGAGCTGAAGGACCTGCGCAAGAGCTTTGGCAAGAGCGAAATCATCCGCGGCGTGAACCTGGCGGTCAAGGCCGGGGAGCGGGTGGCAGTCATCGGCCCCAATGGTGCGGGTAAATCCACGCTGTTCAACCTCATCAGTGGGCGCTTCGGGCCGAGCAGTGGCGAGGTGTTGCTGGATGGCCGGCGCATCGACGGCATGAAGCCGTTCGAGATCAACCGCATGGGCCTGTCGCGCAGCTTTCAGATCACCAACATTTTCCCCAAGCTCAGCGTGTTCGAGAACCTGCGCTGCGGCGTGCTCTGGAGCCTGGGCTACAAATACAGCTTCTTCAAGTTCCTGGCCGATCTGGAGGATGCCAACGAGCGCACGGATGAGCTGCTGGAGATGATCCGCTTGGACAAGAAGCGCGATGTATTGGCTGTGAACCTGACCTATGCCGAGCAGCGGGCGCTGGAGATCGGCGTCACCATTGCCGGCGGCGCCAAAGTCATCCTGCTTGACGAGCCGACCGCCGGCATGAGCCGCAGCGAAACCACGCGCTTCATCAAGCTGATCCGCGAAGTCACCGAGGGCAAAACCCTGCTGACCGTGGAGCATGACATGGGGGTGGTGTTCGGGCTGGCCGACAAGATTGCGGTGGTGGTCTACGGTGAAGTCATTGCCTTTGACACCCCGGAGGCCGTACGGGCCAACCCGAAGGTGCAGGAGGCCTACCTCGGCTCCGCGGTCGCGGATGCCCAGGCGGGAGGACACTGAGTATGAGTTTGTTAAAGATTGACAACCTGCACGCCTTCTACGGCAAGAGCCATGTGCTGCATGGTGTGCACTTCGATGTGCAGCCAGGCGAGATCGTGGCGCTACTCGGTCGCAACGGCTCCGGCCGCTCGACCACGGCCAAGGCCATCATGGGCCTGGTCGACTGTTCCGGCAGCGTGCTGTGGAAAGGCCGGAACATCCAGGGCCGCAAAGCCTTTGAGATCGCCCACCTGGGGCTGGGCTATGTGCCGGAGAACCGCGATATTTTCCCCAAGCTGACCGTGCAGCAAAACCTGCTGCTGGGTCAGAAGGGGGCGGGCAAGGGCAGCCGCTGGTCATTCGACGATATGTACGCCATGTTCCCGCGCCTCAAGGAGCGCCAGCACACCGAAGCCGGCGTGCTCTCGGGCGGCGAGCAGCAGATGCTGACGCTATGCCGCACGCTCATGGGCGACCCGGACCTCATCATCATTGACGAGCCGACCGAAGGCCTGGCGCCCAAGATTGTGGAACTGGTCGGAGAGTACCTGCAGAAGCTCAAGGCACGCGGTATTTCCGTGCTGCTGATCGAGCAGAAACTCACCATTGCCATGGCCATTTCCGACCGCGCCCTGGTCATGGGGCATGGCTGCATCGTTTTCGAGGGCACGCCCGAGAGCCTGCGTAACGACGCCTACACCCGCAAGGAGTGGCTGGAGGTCTGACCGGCCTGGTCTGGTTTGTCCCTCCTGTGACAAGTTTGCGTTGCATCGCAACATAAAGCTTCTACAATCAAAAAAGAACGATCGTTCTATTTTTAAAAAACCCGAGGAACGCAAGCATGAGCGCTGAATACCAAGTGCACGGTGACGTGGCCGTGATCACGCTGAACAATCCCCCCGTCAACGGCCTGGGCTTGGCCACCCGCTTGGGCATCACGGCGGGGCTGGAGAAGGCCAATGCCGATGCCGCGATCCAGGCGATCGTCATCACCGGTGCCGGCAAGGCCTTTTCCGGTGGCGCTGACATCAAGGAGTTCGGTACGCCCAAAGCGCTGCAGGAACCCAATTTGTTGAGCGTGATCCTGGCGGTTGAGAATTCCGCAAAGCCCGTCGTGGCCGCCATGCACACCATCGCCATGGGCGGGGGCCTGGAGCTGCCGTTGGGTTGCCATTACCGCATTGCCGCCCCGGGCTGCAAGGTTGCCTTGCCTGAAGTCAAACTGGGGCTGATCCCGGGCGCTGGTGGCACGCAGCGCCTGCCGCGCGCGCTGGGTGTGGAGCCCGCGCTGAACATGATCGTCAGCGGCGAGCCCGTACCCAGCGAGATGCTGACCATGGTGCCGGGACAGAAGCTGTTCGACAAGATGTCCCAGTCCGCCGAGACCCTGCTGGACGAGGCGATTGCGCTGGCGCGCGAGAAGGCCCAGGTGCGTCCGCTGCCGTTGGTGCGCAATCTGCCATGCAAACACCCGCAGGGCGATGCCTATTTCCAGTTTGCCCGCAACATGGTCAAGGGCATGGCGAAGAACTTCCCGGCCCCGGCCAAGTGCGTCGATGCCGTGGAGGCCGCGACCAAGAAGAAGTTCGACGACGGCATGCTGTTCGAGCGCGAGATCTTCATCAACCTGATGTGGACGCCCGAGTGCCGCGCCCTGCGTCACATCTTTGCCGCCGAGCGCGCCGCCTCCAAGATTCCGGACGTGCCGGAAGACACGCCTAAGCGCGCCATCCAGTCCATCGCCGTGATCGGTGCTGGCACCATGGGCGGCGGCATTGCCATGAACTTCCTCAACGCCGGCATCCCGGTGAAGATGCTGGAGATGAAGCAGGAAGCGCTGGACCGCGGCATCGCCACCATCCGCAAGAACTACGAATCCCAGGTCAAGAAGGGCAAACTCAAGCAGGACAAGTACGAGCAGCGCATGAGCCTGTTGTCCACCACGCTGAGCTATGACGACCTGAAAGAGGCCGACATGGTGATCGAGGCCGTGTTCGAGGAAATGGGCGTCAAGGAAGCCGTGTTCAAGGAACTCGACCGCGTCATGAAGCCCGGCGCGATTTTGGCCAGCAACACCTCGACACTCGATGTCAACAAGATCGCGTCCTTCACCCAGCGCCCGCAGGATGTCATCGGCACCCACTTCTTCAGCCCGGCCAACGTGATGAAGCTGCTCGAAGTGGTGCGCGGCGAAAAGACCACCAAGGACGTGCTGGCGACCGTGATGGCGCTAGGCAAGAAAATCAAGAAGACAGCCGTGGTGTCAGGCGTCTGCGATGGCTTCATCGGCAACCGCATGATCGAGCAATACAGCCGCCAGGCCGGCTTCCTGCTGGAAGAGGGTTGCACGCCGGCGCAGGTGGACCGTGCCATCGAAAAATTCGGTTTCGCCATGGGTCCGTTCCGCATGGGCGATCTGGCGGGCAACGACATCGGCTGGGCCATCCGCAAGCGCCGCTATGTCGAGAAGCCGGGCATGAAATACAGCAAGACCGCTGACCTGCTGTGCGAATTGGGCCGTTACGGCCAGAAAACCGGCGCCGGCTGGTACGACTACCAAGCCGGCAAGCGCGATGCCATCCCGAGCCAGTTGGTGGTCGACATGATCGAGAAACACCGCCAGGAGATGGGCATCACCCCGCGCAAGATTTCCGATGAGGAAATCGTGCAGCGCCTGGTGTACTCGCTGGTCAACGAGGCGGCGCACATCCTGGAGGAGGGCATTGCCTCCCGCGCCAGCGATATCGACATGGTCTACCTCACCGGCTACGGCTTCCCGATCCACCGCGGCGGCCCGATGCAGTACGCCGATACCGTGGGCCTGTTCAACGTGGTGCAGAGCATGAAGCGCTTTGCGAAAAACCCGCTGGACGATGCCCAGTTCTGGCAACCCGCACCGCTGCTGGCCCGCTTGGTGGCCGAAGGCAAAACATTCAACGGCTGAGCAGCCCCTAGACGGAGATACCCAACATGACGAACGCCGTTATTGTTTCCACCGCCCGCACCCCCCTGGCCAAAAGCTGGAAGGGTTCGTTCAACATGACCCATGGCGCCACGCTGGGCGGCCACGCCGTGCAGCACGCCATTGCCCGCGCCGGCATCGAGGCCGCCGAGGTCGAAGACGTCATCATGGGCTGCGCCACCCCGGAAGGGGCGACCGGCGCCAACATCGCGCGTCAGATCGCGCTCAAGGCCGGCTGCCCGGTCAGCGTTTCCGGCATGACGGTCAACCGTTTCTGCTCTTCCGGCCTGCAAACCATTGCACTGGCGGCACAACGCGTGATCGCTGGCGAAGGAGATGTTTATGTCGCCGGTGGTGTGGAAAGCATTTCCTGCGTGCAGCAGGAGATGAACCAGCACATGCTGCGCGATCTGTCGCTGGCCAAGAGCAAGCCCGAAATCTACTGGTCCATGCTGGAAACGGCGGAGCAGGTGGCCAAGCGCTACAACATTGGCCGCGATGTCATGGACGAATACGGCGCGGCCAGCCAGCAAAAGGCCTGCGCCGCCCAGGCCGCCGGCTACTTTGACGCCGAGATTGCGCCCATCACCGTGACCGCCGGCATTGCCGACAAGAGCTTGGGCCTGATCACGCGCGAGGTCTTGGTCAGTCGCGACGAAGGGACACGTGAAGGCACGACCCAGGAAGGCATCAGCGGCCTGCGTTCGGCCTTGCCTGGCGGCCTGATCACGGCCGGCAATGCCAGCCAGTTCTCCGATGGTGCGGGTGCCTGTGTGGTGATGAGCGAAGAATTGGCGAGCAAGCGCGGCCTGCAGCCACTGGGCCGCTTCCTCGGCTTTGCCGTCGCTGGTTGCGAGCCCGATGAAATGGGCATCGGTCCGGTGTTCGCCATTCCGAAGGTGCTGTCCAAGCTGGGCCTGAAAGTCGGTGATATTGATCTGTGGGAGCTCAACGAGGCCTTTGCTGTTCAGGTGCTGTATTGCCGCGACAAGCTCGGCATTCCGGCCGACCGTCTGAACGTCAATGGCGGCGCCATCGCCCTGGGTCACCCTTATGGCGTCAGCGGCCAGCGCCTGACGGGTCATGCACTGATTGAAGGCAAGCGCCGTGGTGCCAAGCGCGTGGTGGTCACCATGTGCATTGGCGGCGGCATGGGCGCGGCCGGCGTGTTCGAAGTCCTGTGACATGGCACACCCCCAGGCTACGCGCACTGCGTGTCGCTACGCCAGACAGGCCCGCGCCAGAGGCTGTGGCTCTTCGGCCTGTCCGACCCTGCGCAGGCAGGCTCGGAGCCGCAGGTCTCAGCCCCTGGCAGGGGGCAACGCCAGTGGCCCGGCATAGCCGGTTCCACGGCGTTCCAAACTGAACAGACAATGAGCCTTCGGACCACTCTCGATTTCCTGCTCTACCAGTGGCTCGATGCCGAAGCGCTGAACCACAGGACACGCTTTGCCGACCATTCGCGTGAGACCTTCGATGCGGTGCTCGACACCTGCGAGCGCATCGCGCGTGAGAAGTACGCGCCGTTCAATCGGATCGTGGACACCGAGGAGCCCAGGTTCGACGGCGAAAAGGTGATCCTGCCGCAGGCCACCTACGAAGCGCAGAAAGCCTATGCGGCCTCGGGCATGCTCAGTGCCGCGCAGGATTACGAGTTGGGCGGCATGCAGTTACCGTACACGGTGGAGGCGGCGGCCAATGCCTTTTTTGCCATGGCCTCGGTCAGCATCGGCTCCGGCCTGCTGACGGCCGGCAACGCCAATCTGCTGATGGCGCACGGCACGCTGCTGCAAAAAGAGGTGTTTGCCCAGCACGAGTTTTCGGGTCGGTTCTCCGGCACCATGTGCTTGAGCGAACCGCAGGCTGGCTCGTCGCTGAGTGACATCAGCACGCGTGCAGTACCGGATGGGGATGATTTTGAAGCCGATCCGCTGGGCCCGCGCTTTCGCCTCAAGGGCAACAAGATGTGGATCTCGGCCGGCGAGCATGAGCTGACCGAAAACATCATCCATCTGGTGCTGGCCAAGATCCCGGGGCCGGATGGCAAGCTGATTGCAGGCACACGCGGCATTTCGCTCTTCATCGTGCCGAAAAAACTGGTTGATACGCAAGGCAAGCTGACGGGGGAGCGTAACGATGTAGCGCTGGCCGGTCTGAACCACAAATGCGGCTGGCGCGGCACCACCAACACGCTGCTCAACTTCGGCGAGGGCAAGTACCCGGTGCGCGCAGCAGCAGGTGCTATTGGCTATCTGGTCGGCAAACCGGGCGAAGGCCTGCGTTGCATGTTCCACATGATGAACGAGGCCCGCATCGGCATCGGCATGGCGGCCACCATGCTGGGCATGGCGGGCTATTACGCCAGTCTCGATTACGCCAAAAACCGGCCGCAAGGACGGCCCATGGGACCGGCCGGCAAGGACGTCACCCAGCCGCAAATCCGCATCATCGAGCACGCCGACGTCAAGCGCATGCTGCTGGCACAAAAAACCTATTGCGAAGGGGCGCTGGCGCTGGCGCTGTATTGCGCCCGGCTGGTGGATGAGCAGCACACCGGGCAGGAGCAGGCCGCCAACGAGGCGCGCCTGTTGCTGGAGGTGTTGACCCCGATCGCCAAGAGCTGGCCCAGCGAATGGTGCCTGGAGGCCAACTCGCTGGCGATCCAGATTCATGGTGGTTATGGCTACACACGCGACTTCCCGGTGGAGCAGTACTGGCGCGACAACCGCCTGAACATGATCCATGAAGGTACGCACGGCATCCAGGCCCTGGACTTGCTGGGGCGCAAGGTGCGGATGGAGGAGGGGCGCGGTCTGGCCTTGCTGATCGAGCGCATCGAAGCGACCATGGCGCGCGCCCGGCGACATCCGGAACTGGAGGAACACGCGGATCAGCTCGACCAAGCCTTGCAACAGCTGGTAGCAGCCACCGAAGCCGCCTGGGCCACGGGTGAGCCGACCGAAGCGCTGGCCAATGCCGTGCCGTACATGCAAGCCTTTGGTCACACTGTCGTGGCCTGGATCTGGCTGAATGTCGCTCTGGCAGCCCTGTCTGCGAATGGCGCAGAATCAGGGGCAGCCAAGCGGGGGCGATTACTCGCAACGCAATTCTTTTTCCGTTACGAATTGCCGAAAATCGGCGCCTGGCTCAAGGTGGTTGAAACACGCGACATGACCTGCGCGGACTTTCCCGAGGAGGCGTTCTGATGGCGAGCAAAGCAACATTGATGTGGGTGCAGCGCCTGGTGTGGATCAATATCTACGGTGGTTTGCTGGCTATCGTGCTGGGCGTATTCCTGGCCCGGACCGACGAGGCACTGGCGCGCGCGATCCAGCGCGTGGGAGGCGTGTTCGTGCTGATCGGCGTCGTGCTGATCTATGTGCGTTCGCTCCTGAAGGAAACCCCATCTCAAGAAACAAGACCGACAAGGTAGAGACATGACAAGAACCATCCAGCAACTTTTCGACCTCAAAGGCAAGACGGCGCTGGTCACCGGTGGCTCGCGCGGCCTGGGGCTGCAGATGGCCCATGCGCTGGGCGAGGCCGGGGCCAGAATCATGATCAGCTCGCGCAAGGCTGAAGATCTGGAAGTGGCCGTGGCTGATTTACAGGCCGCCGGCATCGATGCGCGCTGGGTAGCCGCCGACTGTGCCAAGGAAGATGACATCCTGCGCCTGGCCGACGAGACCCTGCAGCGCATGGGCAATGTGGACATCCTGGTCAACAACGCCGGTGCCGCCTGGGGCGCGCCGGCCGAAGACCACCCGATCGCCGCCTGGGACAAGGTGATGAACCTCAACATCCGCGGCTATTTCCTGCTGAGTCAGGCCATCGGCAAGAAGAGCATGATCGCGCGCAAGTCGGGGCGCATCATCAACATTGCCTCCATCGCCGGCCTGGGCGGCAACCCGCCCGAGATGACCACCATTGCCTACAACACCTCCAAAGGGGCTGTGATCAACTTCACCCGCGCCCTGGCGGCCGAATGGGGCAAGTACAACATCAACGTCAACGCCATCTGCCCGGGTTTCTTCCCGAGCAAGATGACCGCCGGCACGCTGGAAGCCTGGGGCGAGGACAATCTGAAGAAACATGCGCCGCTGCAGCGCTTGGGCGATGACGAGGACCTCAAGGGCTTGTGCGTGCTCTACGCCTCGGATGCCGGCAAGCACATCACCGGCCAGTGGCTGGCGGTGGACGGCGGCGTGAGTTGCGTCACCGGAGGCTGATATGAGTATTCCCTTTGGCGTTCCCATTCCCTTTGTCGAGCACCTCGGTTTCGAGCTCATGCGCTTCGAGGACGGTCAGTCCGAGATTGCCTATACGCCCAAGCCCGAGCACCTCAATTCTTTTGCCGTCACCCATGGCGGCGCCAGCATGACGCTGATGGATGTGACCATGGCCACCGCCGCCCGCAGCGTGCAGCCCGACATGGGCGTAGTCACCATCGAGATGAAAACCAGCTTCATGCAAGCGGCGCGCGGCAAACTCACCGGCAAGGGCCGGCTGATCCACCGTACTGCCACCATGGCCTTTACCGAAGCCACCATTTATGACGAGCAGGGACGCGCCTGCACGCATGCCACCGGCACCTTCAAGTACGTCAAGCGCCTGCCCACCGGGCCGAAGAGCAGCAACCCGCTGAACGTCATTTCCACCGATTGATACTGAAAGACCATCATGCCGACCAACCGCCAGATCCTGCTCGATAACCGCCCCCAGGGCGAAGCCGACGTCAGCAACTTCAAACTTGTCAGCGTACAAACGCCGGCCTTGCAGGACGGCCAGGTGCTGGTGCGCCACCACTACCTGAGCCTGGACCCTTACATGCGCGGCCGCATGAACGAGGGCAAGAGCTACGCCCAGCCGCAGCCGCTCGGTGAAGTCATGATTGGCGGCACAGTGGGAGAGGTGGTGGAGAGCCGTTCTCCCAAATTCGCGGTGGGCGACAAGGTGGTCGGCATGGGCGGCTGGCAGGAATACAGCGTGGTCGATGCCGCGCAGATCGGCGCCCTGCGCAAGGTCGACACCACCCATGTGCCACTGAGCCATTACCTCGGAGCGGTGGGCATGCCGGGTGTCACGGCCTGGTATGGACTGGTGAAAATCATCGAGCCGAAAGCGGGCGATACGGTGGTGATCAGCGCCGCCACTGGCGCGGTCGGCAGCGCTTTTGGCGCGCTGGCCAAGGCGCGCGGCTGCCGTGTGGTGGGCATTGCCGGCGGACCCGACAAGTGCAAGTACGCGGTCGACGAACTCGGCTTTGACGCCTGCGTCGACTACAAGCCGCACAAGGATGCGGCCTCCCTGTCCAAGGCCCTGAAAGAGGCCTGCCCCAAAGGCATCGACGGTTATTTCGAGAACGTGGGCGGCATGGTGCTTGATGCCGTGCTGCTGCGCATGAACGCCTTTGGCCGTATCGCCGTGTGCGGCATGATCGCCGGCTACGACGGCAAGCCGCTGCCGCTGAGCTATCCGGCACTGATCCTGACCAATCGGCTCAAGGTGCAGGGCTTTATCGTCAGCGAACACATGGAAGTCTGGCCGGAAGCGCTCAAGGAACTGGGCACGTTGGTCGGCACCGGAAAGCTGCGCCCGCGTGAATCGGTTGCGCAGGGCATCGAGGCGGCACCAGAGGCCTTCCTCGGTCTGCTCAAAGGCAAGAACTTTGGCAAGCAGCTGGTCAAGCTGATCTAGGTTTTCCGTCTGAGGATCTGGCCTCAGAAGCTGACATCTCTCATAGCACCAGACCGGGGGCAAGATGGAACGTGCATTGAAATCAGGTGAAGAGTTCCGTGAAGACCTGCGCACGCCCGGCGCAAACAACGCCTTGGCGCGGCGCGTTCTGTCGACACAGGAACTGGCGCCGCTGACCCACCTTTCCACGGCGCGTTCTTTGCTGGCGATCGCGCAGACCACGGGCCTGATCGTTCTGGCCGTTGGGCTGGCTGTTGCCACCTGGCCCAGTGCCTGGCTGCTGCTGAGTGTCCTGGTGATTGGCGTGGCTCAGCATGGCCTGTTCATCCTGGCGCACGAGGCCGCGCACTACCGGCTCTTTCCCAATCGCACCGCCAACGACCTGATCGGACGCTTGATCGGTATGGTGGGAGGCGTGTCCATGTGTACCTACCGTGTGACGCACCGCCTGCACCACAACAACCTGTATTCCGCCGAAGACCCGGATACCGCCATTCATGGTGGCTATCCCAGGGGGCGGGCCTACCTCTGGCGCAAGCTGGCCCAGGATATCGTCGGCTGGAATGCCTGGAAGACCTTTGCCTACTTCTTTGGTTCGCCGGCGATCAATGAGGACACCCAGCGCGAAATTCGTCCCTTGGACGACACCTCGCCCGCTTTGCGGGCTGCCGCTCGCAAAGACCGCTGGCTGGTGGTGGGGTTTCACCTCGGGGCTCCGCTCCTCGTACTGGCCTGGACTGGCGGCCAGGGCTTGTTGCTCTACCTCGTGTTGTGGGTGCTGCCGCTGCTGACAGTGCTGCAACCGATTCTTCGCTTGCGCGCGGTGTGTGAGCACGGGGCCGTCACCGACCTGTCCTCACCGCTGACGGCAGCGCGCACCAATCGCACCTGGGGTGAGGCCGGCGGCTCTGTTGGCAACACGCTGTTGAACTGGCTGGCGCGGGGGTTTTTGTTTCCGCACCATGTGAATTACCACCTTGAGCATCATCTGTATCCCGCGGTGCCGCACTATTACCTGCCGCGTCTGCATCAGATCCTGCGCGACAAGAACGCCTTGCAGGGCGCCGAAGTCCGTGACATCCAGGAGACCTGGCGCCTGATTTTCGCCGCCAGGAAGCCGCGTGTCTGATACCCGGAACGGCTATGCCTGATGCCGCGGCACGCCGGTAAATCGGGACTGTCCCACATCGCTTAGAAACTTCAGAAGGCACCCGCATGATTCAAGATTTCAAAAACAAGACGGCGGTCCTGACCGGTGCCGGCTCAGGTTTCGGCCTGGAATGCGCCCGCATCGGGGCCCAACTCGGCATGAAGCTGGTGCTGGTCGATGTGCAGCAGGACGCGCTGGATCGGGCGGCGGCCGAGATGAAGGCCGCGGGGGCTGAAGTTCTGGCCTTGCAGGTGGATGTGTCGGATGCCAGTCAGATGGCGCACCTGGCGCGCCGTGTGCAGGAGCGCTTTGGCGCGCCCCACTTTGTTTTCAACAATGCGGGCGTGGCCGGCGGCGGCCTGGTGTGGGAAAACTCGGTGCAGGACTGGGAGTGGGTGCTGGGCGTCAACCTCTGGGGCGTGATCCATGGCGTGCGCCTGTTCACGCCCATGATGCTGGAGGCCGCCCAGCAGGACCCGGCCTACCGTGGCCACATCGTCAACACCGCCAGCATGGCCGGGCTGCTCACCCCGCCGAACATGGGCGTCTACAACGTGAGCAAGCACGCGGTGGTCGCTTTGAGCGAAACGCTTTTCCAGGATCTGTCGCTGGTGACAGAACAGATCGGGGCCTCCGTGCTGTGCCCGTACTTTGTGCCCACGGGCATCCACCAGAGTGAACGCAACCGGCCCGAAGAACTGGCAAGCGCCCAACCCACGCGCAGCCAGCTCATTGGCCAAGCCATGAGCGACAAGGCGGTGAGCTCGGGCAAGGTCACCGCCGCGGAAGTGGCACAGAAGGTGTTTGACGCCATCGTCGCCAACCAGTTCTACATCTACAGCCATCCGAAGGCCATCGGTGCGGTGCAGACCCGCATGGAGGACATCCTGCAGGCGCGCAACCCGACCGACCCGTTCGCGCACAAGCCCGAACTCGGTGTGGAACTTCGCCAGGCCTTGCGTGCCGCGTGAGTGTGAATTCCGAGCGTTTTACTCTGGCATTGAGACCCGCTACGCTTTTTTCCGGCCTAAGTGCTGCGCCGCATTGACAAACTTCCCCCACTGATTTGAGAATCTGATCAATGTCAAAGCGGCTAGAACGCCAGAACGTTTTGCCGTGGGAGGAAGTCGGAAAATGCACACACTTGAAACCATCAACCCGCCAGCCATGCAGGGCGCCAGGGTGTTCTTCCAGAGCGCTACAGCAAATGCATGGGCTCGGAGCTTTCTGCTCCAGCTGAGCCGCGAACTGGAGCGGACGTCGTTGCCTGATCAACGACAACGCCTGGAGCGGGTGTGCTATCAGACGCAGACACTGTTCAATGCGCGTTTCCAGAAACTACCCAATGTGTCGAGCTACACCGCCTTGGGCATGTGCAGCTTGCTGCTCACGGCCTATCGGGAACTGCTGGCTGAATTGGGCAATCCCGGCCAGGCTTTTGGCATCGTGGAACGCAGCTTTGATCATGCGTATCAGGCGTTCATCCAGAATATTTGCAAGCCGCTCCTGCTGAGCCCCAACCGTTCGCTGCAGACCCTGAGAAAAATGAATTTCAAAGTATGGAGCGCCCCCCTGTATCAACAGGACATGCCCGCTCCTGCAGCCGCGCAGGGAGTCACGGCGACGGGCTACCACCAGTTTTTCCTGGCGCACCAGGAGCCCGGGTTGGCGCACATCATGGATGCCGCCGATCAGGCCTGGATCACGGTGCTGGAGACTTACGGGCAGTCGCCGCAAAACGAACAACGCAGAGCCCAAGCCAGCACAGGTACCGACCCATCAGGTTTTTCTCCATTTCAGTTTGCAGCCAACATCAAAAAACGCCCGTTACCCAAGCAGGATGTGGTGCTCGAGTTGCATCTCAGTGATCCTTCCCGCAACTTAGGGCGGGAGCGGCGCGCGGGTACGGGTGCCAGACCAGACCGACGCCGCAGCTGCATCGACTTCGAGCAACGCCAGACAGAGCGTCGGCGCCATCACGAGCGCGACTGGTCACTGCGCAATACCGTCGACCGGCGCGCGTCGCCCAATAGCTGATTCAGCAAACCCTGATCCTCAGCGCGCAAGCGCGTTGCGCCGACGGGCTCAGAGCCATGTACGGATTACGGCCCACGGCGTGCAGATCCAGCGCCGCTGGATTTTGTGCGCGGCAATTTCCCACTGCCGTGCCGTGCCGTGTCAGGCGAGGGGATCAACCGACCCCGCCTGCCAATGTCATCCAATCACCCACACGAAAGACCTGCACCAGCGCGCCATTGTCCGTAAGGCGCGGCGCAGCTTTCGTGCGGCCGATACCCGTTGTCCCAACTGACGCCGTGCTGAAGATGCCACTGTGTTGTGTGAACCGCATGCCTTGCGTGTCAAGAGCCGCATGCGTGTCAATCAGGATGATCTCAAACCTCAAATGATATTCATCAAGAACCCCGCGAATTTCCAGATAGACAGATGAATACCGTTCATGCAGCATATGTAACAAGCAGTAACGGAATTGATATCGGGTTAATAACCGGGATCGATTCTTCTGAATTTGTAACTTGACCGTTAGGCGCGGCCACTGGGCATTCGAGCCAAGCCGGGTGAGTCGGGTTACCAGTCGGATTCTGCTAGGGGTCAGTTGCCTGTGGCAAGGCAACTGGTTTGTCAATCGAAGTGGAGATTCATCATGAACAAAGTTTTTCCTGCAATCTGCAAATTCCTGCGTGACGAAGAGGGCGTGACAGCCATCGAATACGGAATGATCGCCGCCATGATCGCGGTCGGCGTCTCCGTTGCCGTCTACGCAATCGGGACTCAACTCAACGTGCTGTTCTTGAAGATTGCCGATTGCGTCAAGAGCCCGAAAGGCCCCCTCTGCGTCTAACTGCGCCCACGGGGGCGGCCACGGCTCCTGTCATGGGGGCGTGGTCAAGCCCAGTGGGTCGGCGTGCCAATTGGCGGCTGCTGGTTGGACCGTTGCCAGTAGGAAGTAACTGGTTTGTCAACAGAACTGGAATTCATCATGAACAAGGTTTTTCCTGCCATCCGAAAATTCTTGCGTGACGAAGAGGGCGTGACAGCCATCGAGTACGGAATGATCGCCGCCATGATCGCGGTTGGTGTTTCCGTTGCCGTTTACGCGATCGGGACTCAACTCAATACGCTGTTTCTGAAGATTGTCGATTGTCTGCAAAACCCTAAGGGCCCCCTTTGCGTGTAATTACGCCCGAAGGCGGCCGCCGCAGCTTCAAGATTGAACGCCGATAGTGCTTTCGCGCCAAGTCCGTGGGTCTTGCGAGGGTTCAGTCATCGTCATGCGGTTGGGATTTTTTGAGGGATGGAGGGCGCCTCGGCGTTTCTTTTCGAGGGGTGTACTGACTGAAAAGTCAGCAGAAGATCCAGTGATTTAACAGAGGGGGGTGCAGATGCATCTCGATATCAGCCCGGCAACTTGGCAGCTATGGTGCTTTGCCGCACTGTCATTGGCCATGGTGATCGCGGTCGAAGCGGACACACGGGAGCGGCGAATCCCCAATGTACTGGTGTTGATGATGCTGTGTGCCGGTGTTGCCCTGAATGTGATGGGCCCGGACAACGGGCGCGGTGGGGTGTTCAGTCATTTTCCAGGGGCACTGGGCGCCAGCGGTGCATTGCTGGGCGCGCTGGCAGGCTTCGCGCTGTTCTTGCCGCTGTACTTGCTGCGTGCCATGGGCGCCGGCGATGTCAAGCTCATGGCGGCCCTGGGCAGCTTTGTCGGTCCGATGGAGGCACTCAATCTCACCTTGAGCATTCTGGTCATGGGCGGCGTGCTTGCGGTGCTGCGCATGCTGTGGAGCGGAAAGTCCCGTCTTGTTTTGAGCAACGTCATGCTGGTGCTGAGCGGTTTGAGGGGGGGGGCTCGGCAATTTGATCCTGTCACGCAGTCTGCCGACCGGATGCCTTATGCGCTGGCCTTTGCAGGCGGCTTAATGTCGTATGGCTATTGGCGCTTCATTGGTGGCGCGCCCTTGATCTGGTTCTGATGCAAGACCATAACTGGGTGGCTCATCGATGACGAACCGTTGATCCGTATCTGGTGCTGGCCCCGATTAACAAGAAAAAAGAGAGCGAACATCTTGCAGCACGATCAAACCGCGTCAGGCAGCGTCATCCGATTAACCCTTGCTGCGCCATCGCGTGGTGATGACAATGGCGTCAGTAGTTTGCCCAATACTTTTTTGGTGGAGTTGCTGCTGCGGCACTTTTCCAGAATGGGTGAGCTGCACTTGTTTGAAATTTCGCAACGCCTGGGCTTGAACGCTGCGCGTATCGAGACGTTGCTGACGCACATGCGAACCCTGCGCCTGATCGAGGTGCCGCGTCGCGGTGCGATGGAAGGCGACGTGAGTTATGCCTTGACCGAATCGGGGCACGAGCAGGCCAAAATCGCCTTTGAAAAATGCCACTATGTCGGCCCGGCACCCGTCACGCTGGCTGAATACGGCAGTATGGTGCGCGATCAAAGTCGTCGCCTGCACCCGACGACAGCCCGGCGACTTAAAGATGCCATGGGCAATCTGGTGATTGACGAGGCCTTGTTGCCCAGCCTGGGAAGCGCCCTCAACTCGGGCCAGGCAATCTATCTTTATGGCCCGAGCGGAAGCGGCAAGACCTATCTGGCCCAACATCTCGTCAAGATACTTCACGGCCACATCTGGGTGCCGCACGCTGTTTACGTGGATGGCGAAGTGATTCAGGTGTTTGATCCCTTGGTACACCGTGCGGTCGAAGAATCCGTGGTGGCAGAGCGCAGCCTGAGTCGCGAGGCCGCGCATGACGGCCGTTGGGTACGCACCGAACGCCCGGTGGTCATCACTGGTGGCGAACTCACGCTGCAGATGCTGGAACTTGAGTTTGACAAGCTGCGCCGCCTGTATGTGGCCCCGCCGCAGATGAAGGCAAATAACGGCATCCTGGTCGTTGATGACCTGGGACGCCAGCGCATCAGTCCGCGCGAACTCTTGAATCGCTGGATCGTGCCCCTGGATCGGCACGTGGACTATCTGGGCCTGCACACGGGCAGCAAAATTGAAGTGCCGTTCGATGTGACGGTCATTTTCTCAAGCAATCTGACGCCGGACGAACTGACGGACGCCGCTTTCTCCCGCCGCCTGGGTTACAAGATTCCGATTGGAGCCCTCAGCAGGGATGGCTATCGCGAAGTGATTGCACAGGCCTGCCGGCGTGTGGGTGTGGCGTTCGACACTGAAGCGGTCGATTTCATGATCGATCGTCTGCATCCGTCTTACGAGCAGGCCTATCTGCCTTGTATTCCGTATGACGTCATCAGCAAGATCCGGGACCGCTCTTTCTATCTGGGGCTGACACCCCGCCTCACCCCAGCCTTGATCGAGTGGGCGTGGAAGATGTACTTTGGTGTTGACGAGCGACCCCCACGGCAGCCTGTTCGCGGCAATGCCGGAACTGAGGAAAGTAATAAATGAAAAGCACACGTGCCATTGTCATGATCCTGCTCTCGCTTCTCGCAGGCGCGATCGCCGTGATCCTGGCGGCCCGCTGGATGGGGCAGCAGGCGGCTGAAAATACGACCCCGGTTGTTGTTGCGATGCGCGATCTTGAGCTCGGCGCACCGCTGACGGCCGCCATGCTGCAGGAGATCCCCTGGCCGTCGGGTGCCGTACCCGCAGGCTCTTTCAGTGATGTGAAGAAGCTGGAAGGACGGGTAGCCCGCTTCGCGGTATTCAAAGGTGAACCGATTCTGGAACCCAAACTGGCGCCGGAAGGAACCAAGGGGGGCTTGCCTTCAGTCATTCAAGGTGGCAAACGGGCCATCAGCGTCAAAGTCAACGAAGTCATGGGCGTCGCTGGTTTCGCGTTGCCCGGCAGCTTTGTCGATGTCATGGTCAATATCACGGACAGCAAAGACAAGGCCGTGTCGAAGATCGTGCTGACGCGGATCCTGGTACTGGCCGTCGCGCAAGAGGCCAACCGTGATGACACCAAGCCCAAGGTGGTCAATGCCGTCACCCTGGAGGTAACCCCGGATGAAGCCGAAAAAATAGACTTGGCGCGCAGCATTGGATCGCTGTCCCTGGTGTTGCGCAATCCGATAGATCGCGATGAAACGCAGACCTCCGGGGTGCGCCGTGACGATCTGTTGGAGAAGGAAACGGCGCAGCCCCTTGCGCGGGCGACGGAGCCAGCGCGCCCGCTGAGCCCAAGCGGCGCCGTCGCCGCACCTCGTTCGGTGCCCGGCAGCGCCAGGACCGTCGAGGTGATTCGGGGTGTGCAAAAAGCCAACTCTGAATTCTGATTCCCAAGGAAGTCCAAATGAATACAGCACCACAAGGTATGGGCCGCACCGTGATCCACTGCCGCCAACGCCGCGTCTCAGGGTTGCGCGCTGAAATGCGGGTGGCCGCATGGCTGCTGGCCGCAACGATGGGTCTGGGGAGTGCCGGGTGGCTCCAGGCCCAGACGGCCGCACCGACCAAGGGCACGGCTAGCGCGACAAACGCACCACCAGCAGCCGGCAGTAGCACGGCCTTCGCCACGGTGGGGCCGACGTTGGAGCTGATCATCGGCAAGTCCACGCTCTTGCGAATTCCTTCGGCGATCGAACGCATTTCCGTGGGCAACCCCAACATTGCCGATGTATCGCTGATCAGCCCTGTGGAGCTGTACCTGCTGGGGAAAAGCTACGGATCGACCAACCTCGTGGTCTGGCGCAAGGGCGGCGCCACCACCGCGATCGATGTGAATGTCAGCATTGACTCGGAACGGATGGAAAAAAAGCTCCGGGAATTACTGCCTGATGAAAAAGGCATCCGGGTTCGTCCAGCTGCTGACTCGGTGATTTTGACCGGCGTGGTGTCGAGTGCCGTGAAGGCCAAATACGCCGAAGACATTGCCAATGCTTTTGTGCGGGACATCAACAAAAGCCTGGTATTGCCCGTTACCACAGGCGACACCAAGGCCAATGCGGCAACCCCTATGACGACCGGGGGCGGCGATGCCCTGATGCGCGAGGCAGGCGCCAAGGTGGTCAACCTGTTGCAGGTGCTACAGGGGCAGCAGGTCATGCTGGAAGTGAAAGTGGCGGAAGTTTCCAAGACACTGCTGGACAAGCTGGGCTCGAGCTTTAACGTGTCGACGGGCAACGGCGGCATCAGCTACGGCATCGTGTCCAACCTGCTGAGCCTGGGCGGCGGGAAGTTCAGCATCACCGCGGACAACGGCAACAAGCTGACGATCGATGCCGAGAAAAAAGATGGTCTGATCAAGATTTTGGCTGAGCCCAACATCGTTTCCATCAGCGGCCAGGAAGCCAGCTTCCTGGCGGGCGGCAAGATTTTCATCCCGGTTGCGCGCAACAACAACATGACTGGTGGTAGCACCATCACGCTGGAGGAAAAGGAGTTCGGCGTCGGTCTCAAGTTCACCCCCACGGTGCTCGAAGGGGGGCGCATCCATCTGAGGGTGGCGCCCGAGGTGTCGGAACTGTCGCAGACCGGCTCCCCCTTCACCACGGTGGATGGCACAACCTCGATCCTGCCGAGTTTCACGACACGTCGTGTCCAGACCACCGTTCAACTGTTGGACGGACAAAGCCTGGCTATCGCGGGCCTGATCAAGAACAACGTCACCGAGACCATCAAGCGCACGCCTTTGCTGGGCGAGATCCCGATTCTCGGCGCTTTGTTCAGAAGCAGCGAATTCCAGAGTGACCGTACCGAACTGGTGTTTCTGATCACGCCACGCTTGGTCAAGCCCCTAAACGAAAAGCTGGCGCTGCCGACGGACAGCTTTACACCGCCGAGCCGCACCGAATTCTTCCTGGGTGGCCAACTCGAAGGTCGCGGCAGCGAGGCTGTGCCGCCCGACAAGAGGGGTGACCCAGCCGGCCAGCCGAAGGCCGTGCCGCCTGCCACCGGTGGTTTCGAACTCAAGTAAAGGAGAACGTTCATGTCGTTACCGATCTACAAGACACGGCAACTGACGGCCGCGCTTATCACGGTGGCCGTTATCGCGGCGGGTTGCGCCGGTTCGAGCACCCCCCTGCTGGATGCGAAATTCGGCGACTCGGTGCGCGCGGCCCGCGAAAGCCAGACGCTTAATCCGGCGGCATCGGCAAACAAGGATCCGGTTCTGGGTATTGATGGCAAGGCGGCCGTTCAGGCGCAGGAACGCTACCAGGATTCGTTCAAAACGCCACCCAGAACCTTTGAAATCATCAACATTGGCGGCGCCTTGACGGGTCAATGACCTGACATCGCTCATGCACGCGAAGAGCACACCATGAAGACGCCTGATCACCTGGGCGGCCGTTACCCCCAGCGCGGTGTGGTGGCACTCGTGTTTGGCCTGACGCTGGTGGTGCTGATCGGCTTTGCGGGACTGGCCATCGACTTTGGGCGATTCTTTGTGATCAAGAGCGAACTACAAAATGCGGTGGATGCCTGTGCCTTGGCTGCCGCTTCGCAATTGCGTCCCGGGCTCAATGACCCCGCCGCCTTGATCCGAGCCGTGGCTTACGGCCGGGTTTTTGCGACCGGTGGCAGCGGCAACAATCCCGCCATCAAAAACCGGGCCAATTTTCAGAGCGATGTCGTGGCGATCGTGCCCGACCAGATTACTTTTTCTGACACGCCCAATGGCAGCTATCAAAGCAGCGCCAGTGCCAACTACAACACGGCTAACTACGCCAAATGCAGTTATCCGCTGGCAGGGTTGCCAGTCTTTTTCTTGCCCGTGTTGAACCCGCAACTGAGTACCCAAACCGTTGCCGCCATGGCCGTGGCCAGGTCAGGTATCGGCGGGCCCCTGGTGCTGGTGCGGTGAGGCCCATCATGACACCACGCAAGCAGCAAGGCGTCGCGGCGGTGGAACTGGCATTGATCATGGTGCCCATGCTGATACTGTGTTTTGGCATCACCGAACTGGGGCGCGCGCTTTACTGTTACAACAGCTTGGTGAAGGCCACGCGCGGCGCGACGCGCTACCTGGCCGCCAACCCCACCGTGAGCGAGACGGAAGTCAAAAATCTGGCATTGTGTGGCGCCCGGACCTGCGGCGACCCGCTGGCACCAGGCCTGACGCTGGCGCAGATATCGGTCGCGACCTACAGCAGCATTCCGACTGGGCAGGGCAGTGTCGACCTGGTGTCCGTCACCATTGGCGGCACAGGCGCGGCCGCTTACGAATTCACCTCGCTGGTTCCGTGGGTGATCCCGAGCTTCACATTCGCGCCGGTGACGACCACCATGGCATCGCAGTAGTCCTGATGGAACAAGCCATGCACCAGCCTTCATTTCAACCTTGCCCAAGCCGGACACGCCGGCGGCATCAACATGGCGTGATGATCGTTGAGTTTGCCCTGGTGGCGATGCTCTTTTTCTCGCTGTTGCTTGGCATCATGGAATTTGGTCGCTGGATGTTCACCCTGAACGCGGCAGCCGAGGCCACCCGCTGGGGTGCCCGCTTGGCGGTGGTCTGCGCCCATAACGAGACACAGATCGCCCAGATCAAACAGCGAATGCGTGCCCTCTTGAGTGATGTCAGCAATGCACAGATTGTGATTGCCTATTCACCGGCGGCTTGCGACACAGCGGCTTGCATTGTCACGGTTTCCCTGGTCAATGCGACCTTTACGCCGCTGATTCCGTACTTCGGGGTACCGGTATCGATACCGCCTTTCACGACCAGCCTGTCGCGCGAATCCATGGACAGCAGCGAGAACCCCGACTGCTTGTAACCCCTATGAACCGTCCTCTTCCATCATGAAAAATCCAAGTGCCACGACCAGGACAATGAAAGTATCGGCCATCTGCACCTCAGAGGCGACCCTCGCGGCGCTGGAGGCGCCCGACCCGACCAGGACGGACATGGTGTTGACTGCGCATATCGGTTCGGTACAGACACTGGCCAGCGTGTTGCTGAGGGATCAACCCGATGTGTTGTTGCTGGATTTGCCGGTCTCCGATGAACGGACGATGGAGCTGATCGAATCGGCACTGATGCAGGCACCTGGCACGCACATGGTTCTGGTCAGCCCGGATCGTTCGGTGGCATTTTTGATGCGCGCCATGCGCGCCGGGGTACGTGAAGTATTGCCGGCACCCATGGGTCTGAAGACGATGGCACAGGCCGTCAAACATGCGCAGGGGCATCAGTCCATCAGCAATCGTCATCAGAACCTGGGGGGGCAGGTTCTCGCACTGATCCCGGCCAAAGGCGGCGCCGGCGCCACATTTCTTGCGACCAATCTGGTGTATGCCCTCTCCAAGCAGGGGAAACGGGTGGCATTGCTGGATCTCAACCTGTATTTTGGTGATGCCGCCATGTTTCTGGGGGACAACAAAATCGTGTCCAGCGTGCTGGATCTGGCCCGGCAAACGCAGCGGCTGGACGCCGCCTTGCTGGAGTCCAGCATGATCAAGGTGAGCAAATCTCTGCACGTCCTGGCCGCGCCTGAATCGCCAGAGGAGGTCAATGAAGTCTCGATCGCGGGCGTGGAGAAAATCATCGAGCTCGCCCGAACAAACTACGATTTCGTGGTGTTGGATCTGAGCAGCACCCTGGACCCCATCACCGTCAAGGCCCTGGACTTGGCGGACACCATCTGCCTGACGCTTCAATTGAATCTGCCCTTTGTGCGTGCGGCAAAACGCATGACCGCCGCGTTTCGCGTACTGGGTTATCCCGACGACAAAGTGAGTGTCATCGTCAATCGCTACGAAAAAGGTGACACGATCAATCTGTCGGATGTGGAAAAGGCGACCCTGCTGAAGATTGGCCGGACCATTCCCAACAGCCACTTCGCGGTCAGCGCATCCGTCAACCAGGGGGTTCCATTGCTCGAAATGGACCCGCGTGACCCGGTCTCCCGCGCTCTGCACGATTGGGCGCAAGAACTTGCGCCAGGCACCGTCACGACAGAACGCAACGCGGGATGGTTGCGTGGACTGATGAAGTTTTTGTCATGAATGCGCTATCAATTTAACGAGAGCATGAAAGATCGGACATCATGAGCCTGCGCAATCGGGGACAAGCTACCAAGACATCAGCGGAATCGACCGATTCCGGCGCTGAACCGTCTTCGCCGACAACGTCAAAGTACTATGAACTCAAGGCGAAGCTGCATAGCCAATTGCTGGGCCGCATCGATCTGGAGGTACTGGGCAGCATGGCGCCGGAGCGGCTGCGCGAGGAACTGGGTTCGCTGGTGGAGAGACTGCTGACCGAATCTGGGATGGCTCTGAACGCGACGGAGCACAAAAAGATCATCCAGGATATTCAGGATGAGGTCATGGGCCTGGGGCCGATCGAGCCCTTGCTGGCTGATCCGACCGTGTCCGACATTCTGGTCAACGGCCCCAGAAAAGTGTATGTGGAGCGCCATGGTCGGCTCGAGTTAACCGACATCATCTTTTCCGATGCGAGCCATTTGATGAAGATCATCGACAAAATTGTGTCGCGCATCGGGCGCCGCATCGATGAATCGAGTCCGATGGTCGATGCCCGCTTGCCGGACGGTTCCCGCGTGAATGCCATCATTCCGCCGCTCTCGCTGGAGGGCCCGCTGCTTTCAATTCGAAAATTTTCGGCCGTGCCCTTGAAAGTTGAAGATCTGATCAAAAGCAAATCGCTCACACCCGAACTCGCGCAGCTGCTCTCTGGCATGGTGCGCGCCAAGATGAACATCTTGATCTCGGGCGGAACCGGCGCGGGAAAAACCACATTGCTCAATGTATTGTCGAGTGCCATTCCCAGCAACGAACGGATCGTGACGATCGAAGATGCGGCCGAGCTCCAGTTGCAGCAGCCGCATGTGGTGCGCCTGGAAACCCGGCCCCCCAACATTGAGGGCAAGGGTGAGGTCAATCAACGCGCATTGGTTCGCAACAGCCTGCGCATGCGGCCTGATCGCATCATTGTGGGTGAAGTACGAGGTGTCGAGGTGGTCGACATGCTGCAGGCCATGAACACCGGCCACGAAGGTTCGATGACAACGGTGCATGCCAATTCCCCACGTGACGCCTTGACACGGCTGGAAAACATGGCTGGCCTGGGCGGCATGAGCATTCCTTCCATGGCGATGCGCCAGCAGATCAGCTCCGCCATCATGGCCATCGTCCAGATTTCCCGCCTGACCGATGGTCGCCGCAAGCTGGTCAGTCTGCAAGAAGTCGTCGGCATGGAAGGCGCCATCATCACCCTGCAGGAAATTTACACGTTTACCCAGACCGGCATCGCCGACGACGGGGCGGTTTTGGGACAGTTTCGCGCCACCGGGGTGCGTCCCAAATTCATGGGGCGTCTCAAGGCCTATGGCATCAGCTTGCCGGACACGACGTTCGATCGAACCCGAACTTACGAGTGACGCCATGACACTGAGTTATGCCTTATCCGTCGTCTTCGGTTTTCTTGCCGTGGTCTTGTTGCTTGAAGGCATCTTCTTGCTTTGGACTGACACCAGAAGTCCGGAGGCGCAACGAATCCAGCGGCGTCTGCGCGTGATGACCATCGGTGAGCATGGCGAGGCCGACGTCTCGCTTCTTAAACAACGCTTGCTGAGTACCATGCCGGCATTGCAACGCCTGCTGCTGCAGTTGCCCAAAGTTCAGCATCTGGATCGACTTCTGCTGCAAGCCGGTTCCAGCAAAACCGTCTCACATCTGCTGATCACCTGCCTGCTGGCAGGTTTGGGCGGCATCCTGATCGGCACGGTACTGCGGTGGCCGTGGCTGTGGGCCTTGCTGGCGGGAGCGGTTTTTGCCATGGCGCCCATGGTGCGCCTGATCTGGAAGCGTTCGCGGCGCCTGCATCAAATGGGGGCGCAATTACCCGATGCGCTGGATTTGATCAGCCAGGCACTGCGCGCAGGGCATGCATTTTCGGCCGCACTTGCCATGGTCGGCAATGAATTGCCGGAACCGATTGCCGGTGAGTTCAAGACCACATTTGATGAGATCAACTTCGGCATCTCGACCAAAAATGCGATGTACAACCTGGCGACCCGGGTTCCCGTTACCGACTTGCGCTACTTTGTCGTGGCGGTGGTCATCCAGCTTGAAACCGGTGGGAATATGGCGGAGCTGCTGAAAATGCTGGCCCATTTGATCCGGGAGCGATTCAAGCTGTTCGGCAAGATCCGGGTGCTGGCGGCGGAAGGGAAATTGTCGGCCTACATCCTGACGGCCTTGCCGTTTTTCTTGGCCGGGGTGATGCAGATGGTCAACCCTGGTTACATGAGTGTTCTGTTGACCGACCCGGTCGGTATCCGCTTGGTGATTTCTTCTTTCGCCATGATGGTTTTGGGTGGTTTTGTGATGTGGCGCATCATCGATATTCATGTCTGAGGGGGCCCCATGACGATGCAAGCTTTTCTTTTCGCCCTGATCTTCGTGTCGGTGGTGGGGCTCGTCTTGGGGCTAGGTCTGTGGTTGAACCGTGACGAGGCATTGGGTCGGCGCCTGGACCAACTCAAGGAGCCGCCAGCCACGGCCGAAAAAACCGAGGAGGCCGGCCATGAATGGCAGGCCAAGGTGGCCAAGATTGCCGCCCCGATAGCCTGGCTGTCGACGCCCAAGGCGGGTTGGGAATCATCGAATTTTCGTGTGCGCTTCATGCAAGCCGGTCTGCGGGGGACGGGTTGGCCGGTCATTTTTTTCACGACAAAAACTTTCCTCACGCTGGCATTGCCGGGCCTGTTCATGTTGTATGGCGGCATTGTCAATATATCCTCCACGGCCAAGGCCACCATATTTGTCCTGTTGTCCTTGGCCGCGCTGGGTTATTACTTTCCCAATCTGGCCTTGAGGATGATGATTCGCCGGCGGCGGCGGGAATTGCAGGAAGCCTTGCCGGATGCGGTTGACCTGATGACGGTTTGTGTGGAGGCCGGGCTTGGCCTGGATGCGGCGATGAACCGTACCGGCCAGGAAATGGATTTGCGCAGCCGGGTACTGGCCGACGAACTCAATCTGGTGGCGCTCGAGCTGCGGGTCGGCGCGACGCGCACGCGCGCATTGCACAATTTGGCCTTGCGCACCGGGGTGGACGATGTCGCGACCTTCGTGACCATCGTGCTGCAGTCCGAGCACTTTGGCACCGATGTCGCCGACTCCCTGAGGATTCTTTCCGAGACCATGCGGGAACACCAGAAGGTGCGGGTGGAGGAGGCTGCCGCCAAAATTCCGCTGAAACTTCTATTCCCCTTGATTTTTCTCATCTTTCCCTCTCTGATCCTGGTCCTGATGGGACCTGCCGTGATCAACTTCTACCGGACCCTGTTGCCTGCGCTCGGTGCGGGTCATTGATCGCTTGGGAGAATGTCATGACCCACTATGTGAAACTTTTATCGGCCCTGTCCACGGGGGCCTTGCTGGGCTGCACGCAGCTGTCGCTGGCACCTGCCATGGGTGAGCCGGTTGCCACATGGGGTCAGCGGGCACCGGAGTCGCCGGGACGCCTGCCGGGTGAGAACAGCTCGAATCCGGAGCCTGAGGTGGAGCAGCTGTTCATCATGGGCAAGGCGGCCTACGATGCCGGCCAATTGACGCTGGCGGAAGAGCGCTATGCACAGGTTTTGCAGCATCAGCCGTCGCACCTGCAGGCGCTCAACGCGATCGCTGTGATTTATGCGCAGACGCAGCGTATCGACAAGGCCCTTCATGCCTTTAGGCGGGCACTGGAGATGGCTCCCCAAGCTTCACACGTCCACAACAATTTGGGCTACGCCCTGATGCGTGAGGGGCGACTCGTAGAAGCCGAACGGGAGCTGGGATTGGCGCACGACCTGAACCCGTCAAGTCCACAAACGCGACAAAACATGGTGCTCTTGAGCCAGGCCAAGGCGCGTGCCATGGCGCAGACCGAGCTCAGCGGCAACGGGGCCACCCCCCTGGCGGAGGGACTGCGGCCACAGTTGGTGGCCATCGGACGCCATGTGTACGAACTGAGGGATGGGCCGGCGGCCTGGTCGGAACCGATGCAGGCATCCCGACCGGTTGGCGTACAGCCGGCCAAGCCGGCGCCCCAACTGGGGGGGGGGTTTGTCGCCAAAGACAGCGGCATCAGCACGTCGCTGCGCGGCATCAGAATCGAGGTGTCCAATGGCGTTGGCATCCGGCATTTGGCCCGGCGCACGGCGGAACGCCTGGAACCGATGGGGCTGGTGACGGCACGGTTGTCCAATCAGCGCTATCGACAGTCCAAAACCGAAATCCAGTACAGAGCCGGGCAAAAGAACGCCGCGGATGCGCTATCGGCGAAGTTGCCGGTGGCCGTCAAAACCGTCCCGTCCAAGCGACTTGGAAAGCGCATCGAGATACGACTGGTATTGGGCCATGACCTGTTCGGCCAAGCCATGGCCGCCCGGCTCGAATCAAGCCGCACGGCGAACGCGGCGCTGGCTGGCGACGATGGTTGGCGCTGGAGTTGAGCGTTTTCATTGAAAACAGGCCGACAGAGCACGTCAACCGGCCGTCAACAGCTATCTATTTGATAGCCACTCCCGCCATCGTTTCCCGCCTGAATTCCGACCGGCCAAAAGCGAAACAGGCACGACAATTGGATGTGGCACACTCGCGCCTTTGTTTCATATTCATGAGCTGGCGCCAGGCTGGCGGTTTTGACATTCATGCAGAAAATCATCGCGCAAATCGCGCAGGAAATCAGGGTTCAGGATAGACAGGTCGAGGCAGCAGTCGCCTTGCTGGACGGCGGGGCCACGGTGCCTTTTATCGCCCGTTACCGCAAGGAAGTCACCGGCGGGCTGGACGACATCCAGTTGCGCGAACTGGAATACCGCTTGGGCTATCTGCGCGAGCTGCGCGACCGGCGCGAAGCCATTGTCAAGAGCATCGACGAGCAGGGCAAGCTCACGCCTGAGCTGCGCGCCGCGCTGGCGCTGGCGGCCACCAAGCAGGAGCTCGAAGACCTGTACCTGCCCTACAAGCAAAAGCGCCGCACCAAGGGCCATATTGCCCGCGAGGCCGGTATCGAGCCGCTGGCAGATCGCCTGTTTGCCAATCCTTTGCTCCATCCGGCCGAGGAGGCTGTGGCCTTCGTCAAAGCGGAGAAAAACGAAGCCGGCGACGATTTCACCTCGGTGGCGGCCGTGCTCGACGGTGTGCGCGACATCCTGAGTGAGCGCTGGGCCGAAGATGCCGCGCTGGTGCAATCGCTGCGCGAGTGGCTCTGGACCGAGGGGCTGTTCAAGAGCCGCCTGATGGACGGCAAGGACGAGAACAACGCCGACGTCGCCAAGTTTCGCGACTACTTCGACTACGACGAGCCAATTGGCCGCGTGCCGTCGCATCGCGCGCTGGCGGTGTTCCGCGGCCGCAGCCTGGACATTCTGGATGCCAAGCTGGTGTTACCGGTGGAGCCGGAACCGGGCAAGCCATCCCTGGCGGAAGGCCGCATCGCCGTCTACCTGGGCTGGAGCCACCAGGGCCGGCCGGCCGACGACCTGATCCGCAAATGCGTGGCCTGGACCTGGCGCGTCAAGCTCAGCCTGTCCACCGAGCGCGACCTGTTCGCCCGCCTGCGCGAAGAGGCGGAAAAAGTGGCGATCAAGGTGTTTTCCGACAACCTGCGCGACCTGCTGCTGGCGGCCCCGGCCGGCCCGCGCGTCGTCATGGGGCTGGACCCCGGCATCCGCACCGGCGTCAAGGTCGCCGTGGTCGATGCCACCGGCAAGCTGGTGGATACCGCCACCGTCTTCCCGCACGAGCCACGTCGCGACTGGGACGGCTCGCTCTACACCCTGGCCAAACTGTGCGAGAAACATGGCGTCAACCTGATTGCCATCGGCAATGGCACGGCCAGCCGCGAGACCGACAAGCTGGCCGGTGAGCTCATCAAGCAGTTGGCCAAGCTGCACGATGGCGCCGAGATGCAGCGCGTGGTGGTGAGCGAGGCCGGCGCTTCGGTCTATTCCGCCAGCGAATACGCCTCGCAGGAAATGCCCGATGTGGACGTCAGCCTGCGCGGCGCCGCCAGCATTGCGCGCCGGTTGCAGGATCCGCTGGCCGAGCTGGTGAAGATCGACCCCAAGTCGATCGGCGTCGGCCAGTACCAGCACGATGTTAACCAGAGCGAACTGGCGCGCACGCTGGACGCCGTGGTGGAAGACTGCGTGAACTCGATCGGCGTGGACCTCAACACCGCCAGCGTGCCGTTGCTCTCGCGTGTCTCCGGTTTGTCGGCCAGTGTGGCCAAGGCGGTGGTGCGCTGGCGCGAGGCCAATGGCGCTTTCAAAAGCCGCCAGCAGCTCTTGCAGGTCAGCGGCCTGGGGGCCAAGACCTTTGAGCAAAGTGCCGGTTTCCTGCGCATCCGCGATGGCGACAACCCGCTGGACATGACCGGGGTGCACCCTGAAACCTATCCGGTGGTGGAGCAGATCATGGCCAAGACCGGCAAGCCGGTGGCCGAACTGATGGGCCGGGCCGACATGCTCAAGACCCTGCGCCCCGAGCTGTTTGCCAACGAACAGTTTGGTGTCATCACCGTCAAGGACATCCTGGGCGAGCTGGAAAAACCGGGCCGCGACCCGCGTCCGGATTTCAAGGTGGCGCGCTTCAACGAAGGCGTGGAAGACATCAAGGACCTGCGCGAGGGCATGGTGCTCGAGGGCACGGTGAGCAACGTCGCCGCTTTCGGCGCCTTCATCGACCTGGGTGTGCACCAGGACGGCCTGGTGCATGTCAGCCAGCTCAGCAACAAGTTTGTCACCGACGCCCGCGAGGTGGTCAAGACCGGCGACATCGTCAAGGTCAAGGTGGTGGAAGTGGATGTGGCACGCAAACGCATTGCTCTGACCATGAAGCTGGGCGACGCTGTACCTAAGCGCGGCGCAGCGGGCGACAACCGCTTCGAAGGCGCCGGGCGCCAGCAGCAACCGCGCCGTGCCAACGACCCCGCACCGCAATCCGCCATGGCCTCGGCCTTTGCCAAGCTCAAGGGTTGAGCTTGGCGCAGACGAACGCGTCTGGACGAACCGCCCCAGGCTGACGCCTGAGGGCGCGCGCGTCCCGCAGCCAAACAGACATAATCCATGCTCAGTAACAATCGTTTCTTGATCAATAAAGGGAGACTGACGACATGGAGCTGAGTGCCTTGCTGGCGTCACAGATCGTGTTGCCCAGCATCCCCAAGGTCATTGCGCTGCTGCTGAGCGAACTGGACCGCGATGAACCGGACCTCAAGAAGGTCACGCAGCTCATCAGCAGCGACCCGGCCCTGACTACGCGCCTGCTGCAGACCGCCAATGCCAGCTTCTTCAAGCTCTCGGGCAAGGTCAACAGCGTGTCCGAGGCACTGGCCATCCTGGGTTTGTCGCATATCCGCGCCATGGCGGCCGAAGCCGCTTCGGCCGCCTCGCTCAAGGCGGTGCCGGGCATCCACCTGCAGCAGTTCTGGGCCTACAGCCTGAATGTGGCCAAACTGGCGCGTTCCCTGGCCGGCGTGGTGCGGCTGAACCAGGGCGCGGCCTTTACCTGCGGCCTGATCCATGCGGTAGGTGAGCTGATCATGCATGTCGGCATGCCGACTGAGGTCGCGCCGCTGGACAAGGAGATGGGGCCACTCGACCTCAGGCGGGCGAAGGCGGAGTTCCGGGAGTTCGGTTATTGCTACGCCCAGGTCGGTGCCGGTTTTGCGCGCCGCTGGCTGTTTCCGCAGCCCATCGTGGATGCGCTCGAACACCAGTACGCCCCGTTTGAAAACAATGTCTACGAACCACTGGCCGGCGTGATTCATCTGGCGACTTGGCGCGCCCGCGCCAAGGCGGCCAACCTCAATGACAAGGCGCTGGCGGTGAGCTTTCCCGGCTCGGTGGGTGAAGTGCTGGGCCTGGACATCGACATGGTGCTGCAGCAGGACCCATTCGACTGGTCAGCCCATGGCTGATCGCGTCGCTTTAGGGCCCGCATCCTTCGTGTCTCGGTCCGGTTTGGCATGAAAGCGCTTTGCCTCTACGCCGGTCCGCAAGCACGCCAGCACCTTGAACAGCATGGTCTGCAAGCCAGCGATGTGCGCACCATCCCCGCCGCGGCCGGTGGCCCCAAGGGACTGATCCTGGGGCCGCTGGACCGCTTCATCTTTGGCACCTGGCTGGCCGAAACCAGCCATGAGGTCCATCTGGTGGGCGGTTCCATCGGCGCCTGGCGCATGGCCACCGCCTGCCTGAACCAGCCCGCCGCCGCGTTCGAGCAGCTGGAAGACCAATACATTCATCAGCATTACGCGTTGCAGCCGGGGCAGACACGCCCACCCGCGGCACTGGTCAGCGAGCGTTTTGGCCAGAGTCTGCAGGCGTTCTATGGCCGCCGGGTGAACGAGGTGCTGACGCACCCGCGCTACCGGCTGCACATGGTGACGTCCCGGGGCCGTCATCTGCTGGGACGCGAGCACGGTCTGCGTACCCCGCTGGGCTACCTGGGCGCCTTTCTCAGCAACAGCGTCCAACGCCGAGCCATGGGGGCCTGGCTGGAGCGCGTGGTGTTTTCCACGCCGGGGGCGCAGTTGCCGTTTGATGCCAGCGATTACCGCACGCGCCAGGTGCATTTAAGCGAAGCCAACTTCATGCCGGCGCTGCAGGCCAGTTGCTCGATTCCTTTTGTGCTCAAGGCGGTACACCACATTCCCGGTGCACCGCCTGGCGCCTATTGGGATGGCGGCATCACCGACTACCACCTGCACTTGAATTACGCGGCAGCGCCGGACACCCCGGCAGGTGCGGGAAAAGGCCTGGTGCTCTACCCGCATTTCCAGCAAAGCGTGGTGCCGGGCTGGCTCGACAAGGCCCTCAAATGGCGCCATAAAGCCACCCACTACCTGGACACCATGGTGCTGCTGGCACCCAACCCTGACTGGGTCAAAACCCTGCCCAACGGCAAGCTGCCCGACCGTAAGGACTTCACCCATTACGGCAACGACCTGGCCAGCTGCGTCAAGGCCTGGCGCACCGCCGTGCAGGCAAGCCGTCAGCTGGCGGATGAGTTCGAGGCCTGGCTGCAACGGCCCGATATGAGCCAGGTGCAGCCCTTGTGAGCCACTGAGCGCTGACCGGCTTACATCGCCTGCCGCAGCATGTCGCGGTATTCCTCGGCGGTGGCGATGCGCGGGTTGGTCTTGTGGCAGTGGTCGGCCATGGCGCCGGCGATGATCTGATCGAACTGGCTCTCAAGTACCCCCATGGCGGCCAGACCGATGGGCAGGCCGAGGCGGGCGTTCATGTCCTTGATGGCGTCACCGATGTCGCCGGCCGAGTCCAGGTTCATGGCCTGTGACATACGCAGCAGACGGCTTTCCTTCTGGATCGATTCGGCGCCAGCGTTGAAAGCGATGACAGCGGGCAAAAACATGGCGTTGAGCGTGCCGTGGTGCAGGCGCGGGTCGACGCCGCCCAGACTGTGGCTCAAGGAATGAACGCAGCCCAAGCCTTTCTGGAACGCCATGGCGCCCTGCATGGAGGCACTCATCAGGTTCAGGCGCGCCTCGCGGTCGCTGCCGTCCTTGGTAGCGCGCTCGATGTGCGACCAAGCGCGCTGCAGGCCATCGAGTGCGATGCCATCAGCCGGCGGGTTGAAAGCCGGAGCCATGAAGGTTTCCATGCAGTGGGCGATGGCGTCCATGCCGGTGGCGGCGGTCAGTTTCGGCGGCAGGCCCAGTGTGAGTTCAGGATCGCAGATGGCGGTCTTGGGCACCAAGTGCCAGGAATGGAAGCCCAGTTTGCGGTGGTCATCGACGATGAGAATGGCGCCGCGCGCCACCTCGCTGCCGGTGCCGCTGGTGGTGGGCACGGCGATGATCGGTGCCACCCGTTCGGTAATTTTTGGCGAGCCGCCTTCGATGGTGGCGTAGGTCTTGAGCGGACCTTCGTGCGTGGCGGCAATGGCCACGCCCTTGGCGCAGTCGATCGCCGAGCCGCCGCCTACGGCAATCAGGCCGTCGCACCGGTTGGCGTGGTAGACCTCGACGGCGGCACGCACGGCGGCCTCGGTCGGGTTGGACGGCGTCTGGTCGAACACCGCCACCGGCATGCCGCAGGACCGTGTCGACAAGGCATCCAGGGCTTTTTGCAGAATGCCGGCGGCCTTGACGCCGGGGTCGGTCACGATCAGCGGCCGCTGGATGCCAACACGCTCGCATTCCTGCTGGAGCAGCTTGACTGCACCAAAATCGAACTGGACCTGGGTGATGTAGTAGATAAGTGCCATGGCATCCTGCGGTTACGATCACAACGAAGAAAGCACTTTATAACAAGCCCGACCGATTTCATGAGTCACCAACGCAACCCGCGCGCCTTGCTCACCCCGGCCATGCACCATGTGATCGACCGCATGGCGCGCGCCGGCCACTTGCCGCTGCACGCCCTGACACCCGAGCAGGCCCGTCTTGTTTATATGGCCGGGTCCGGCGTGCTTGATATTCCGGCGCACAAACTGACTCGCGTGGAGGATTTCACCATTGCCGCGCGCGACGGGCATGCCCTGCCGGCACGGCTGTATGCGCCGGCCAGTGAATCGCTGCCGCTGCTGGTGTATTTTCACGGCGGCGGCTTCACCGTCGGCAACATTGGCACGCACGACGCCCTGTGCCGCCACCTGAGTCATCTGGCGCATTGCGCCGTGGTGTCGGTGGATTACCGGCTGGCGCCCGAACACAAGTTCCCGGTCGCGGCCAACGACGCTTGGGATTCCGTGCAGTGGCTGGCGGCCAACGCCGTCTCGCTTGGCCTGGACAGCCGTCGCCTGGCCGTGG